>ERZ857693.22-NODE-22-length-216384-cov-63.704820_pt1 | contig 216384 bp, 142 predicted proteins | sample MGYA00519765_ERZ857693 | MGnify/ENA primary metagenome ERZ857693 (study PRJEB31778, sample SAMEA3449354) | human gut metagenome | biome: human gut; feature: human-associated habitat; material: faeces | place: United Kingdom | collected 2010/2012 ... | reverse complement strand
TATATGATTTCAGTGTAAGAGTCTTATATTCAGTTTCGTCTTTTGTCCACGACAGTTTTGCCTCTTTCAGTGCGTCAGACTTTGCATTGAGTCCGGTTGGAGTCAATGGAATTTCAGTGTTGCTGATGTCATCTACATTCAGAATCCAGGTTTTGGGTGTGCTCTGAATGAATTGGCTGTTAATACCTGCATTTCCAGCAATAGTCAGGCCGTCGCCGGAGATGAAATTAGGCATTGTCAATGTTACTTCGTCAAAGGTAAAGTCAATGTCAGGATTTACGCCTTCGGCTGCTATTGTCATGTAATAGCTGAAATCGTAGATTGTATTACGCTCGTATGAATACCAGAAAGAATGTGTATATGGTGTCGGTCCTAAAACAACGTTTCCGCAATCGTATGCTCCGGCAACATTTCCATTGTTGTCAATGCTTGCATAGCTTAATGCGTTCCATTCCAATTCGTAGGATTCGTCAAAAGGAGAAAACCTTCTGCACTCTTTTGTTTCAGTGTCATAAATATAATTCTTGAAAGTATTCCTTTCGTTGAAAATTACGAATCTTCCATTCGGACTAACGTCAATAATGTTTATTACGCACAGATAGCGGAGTTCTATTCCAAGGTCTTCGTGTGTCAGGATGGTTATCTTGTCGTCATCCCAGATGCACAGGTAAGTGCCTTTGTCATCATCTTCATTGGATGTTATCATGCCGAAAACTCTTCCGTCAGATGAAACTTTTTTTGCGTATCCGTTTTTCATGTTTTCCGGTACGGTAAGGAATTCTATTGCGTATTTACCTTCGCTGTTTTTAACCCACTTACAAGGAGTATAATAAGCACCGTTACTAGTGCTGAAATTTCCAACAACAACGCTGCCGTCTTCCGAAATATCTTGACTGAAAGAGCCGTCTGTATAACCTGTCATTGTAGAAATATCAAAGTCGCCATATTCTAATAAAGTGCGTTTTCCGTTTTCCCATATAGCGGCAGAAATCGGATTATTTTCAGAAGCCAGCTTAATGTCTGTGTTGATGGCGTCTCCGCAAATAATACCATTATCGCTTACAGCATTAAATCTGCCACACTTCGTATAATCACTTTTGTCTGCTTCAGTTATCCACGTAAGCGTTCCGTCTTTTGTGTTGTAAATGAAGCTTTCCATTTTCATTCCGTTTATGGAATGTTCACCGGCTACAGATGTACCAACAAAGTACTGGCCGTTGGGCGAGATACCACTGCCGTTGATGTTTTCGCCAAGAGTTTTGAACCCTTTCTCTGCGTCGGCATTATTCGGGAATGCCGTAAACGCAGCCATTAGAAAAAAGAAGATTTTTTTCATAATAAAGACTTTAAGTTAAACATGCGATTAATATCATCGCAATATTACAAAAAAATGTTACAGTTTTTTTTTATTTTGGTCTTTTTTAACAAAAGGTGTATTTTTTATTATTATGTAGACTTAAGTTTGTATGCTTTATCTTGGCAATTTTAGTTGTTAATTGCTTTAAATCCAAATCTGTCTGATTGGAGTAAAATAATATCAACCATAAGGCTGTATATGGCCTAACTCAATGAGTTGATAGATATTTACGGGCATTTATTGTTCTTATTGTTGCTTTGTCGTCTGATTTTTCTTGACAAATAACGCTATTCCTGTCGAGAAGCAGGCAATAATGTGTCCGCCTGTAAAGCGACAGTCCGACCGTATGCTGATGACGGATTGGAATAAAGCGTCATTTGTATCATAAATGCAATGTCTGTTCAGTCGATGTCTATAGTTTCGAGGTCGTCAGGTACAAAAATGTTGCCCTTGAAGCTCTGCGCCGCCTCGCGGGCATATTCGGTCCTGCGTGTGGCCAGCGTCTTGTCTTCGGTGTGGTATAGCAGCAGGTTCTTCACGCCCAGCTCGGCTGCCACGGCTCCGGCGTCCTTGGCCGTGCTGTGAAACTTCTCGTAGGGCTTGAACACGTCGCGGTCCTTATACAGGCAGAATGCCTCGCACATGAGCCAGTCGGCACCGCGCGCAATAGGGTAGTTGGCCCTGTTGCACGGCTCGTCGCCCATGCACACCAGCGTGGCTCCTCCCGGCATTATGGCACGGAAGCCAAACTGCTTTTCCTTGTCCGACAGCACGTCGAAGCACTGCATGCTGATGTCGCCGGCCTGAAATTCGTCGCCGCTCAGCTTCTCGCACAGCATGATGCGGCTGCCGAACAGCGCGTTATAGTTCTTGTGCAGCGTCATGAGGCATATCTGCTTTAGCGTGCTTATCACCTTGTCATTGCCGTATACGTTCAGGTTGCCCTTATATTCGCCGCCGAGAATCCTGTGCATAATCATTCTCACCACCCACACGGCGCCCAGTATGTGGTCGGTGTGAGCGTGCGTTATGAACATGTGGTGTATGTCCGTAAGGCTTATGCTCGCCTTTTCTATCTGCGACATTATGCCGTTGCCGCCTCCTGCGTCCACGAGCAGTGCTGTGTCGGCTGTCTTCAGGAAGAAGCATGTGTTATAGCATCTTGTAACTCCTGCGCTGCCTGTGCCCAGCATTATTATCTTGTTGTGGCTGTTGTTCATGTGGTGTATTGTCTGCAAGGTGTAGCCGTTGCGGCTAAAAGTGATAAATTATACAAAAACAAAAAAGGAGTTACCGAAGCAACTCCTTTTTGCGCTTCAAGATGGGCTTGAACCAACGACCCCCTGATTAACAGTCAGGTGCTCTAACCAACTGAGCTATTGAAGCATGTGATGCATTTCCTTTCAAATGCGATGCAAAGGTAAGAAGATTTTTTGAAACCTCCAAACTTTTTTGGCAAAAAATTCAATTTTAGACTAAAATAAAATAATTTTTCCCCGAAAAGTGGTGTTTTCACCATATATATATGTAACTTTGCATAAGTCAATACGGCAGCTGAGACCATGCCTTAGGCTCATGCTTTTTGGCCTGTGTCCGGTCGGCTGCCGGTGAGTCTGCGTGTGCTGCTTCTGCCGCTTAGGGCATGTGCGCATGCTTTTGCTGCCGGTGGAGGCGGCTGTGGGCATTGCCGGCAACAGGGTAGGGGCCTCTCGCGTTGACGCTTTGCGGCCGTATGGGGCATGAATTTGCTTTGCAACAAGAAAAAGAAACAATAAGAACATAAGATGAGAATAAGACTATTTCAGCTTGCGGTGCTGCTCATGCTGCCTTTCATGGCGGCGTCGGCCCAGGAAAGCAAGAGCCACAACTTCGACGTGGCCAAGAACATGCAGGTGTTCAACGAGATTTACAGCTATCTCGACCTGATGTATGTAGACACGCTCAACGCCGACGAGGTGGTGGGCACGGCCATCAACTCGATGCTGCGCTCGCTCGACCCCTACACCGTCTACTATCCCGAGGACAAGGTGAACGACCTTAAGACGATGATAACCGGCCGTTATGTGGGCATAGGAGCCGTGATACGCTACAACCAGAAGCTGAAGCGCGTGGTCATCGACGAGCCTTATGCAGGCAACCCGGCTGCCGAGGTGGGCCTGAAGAAGGGCGACATCATCCTGAGCATCGACGACTCCGTTATGACCGACAAGGACGTGAGCTACGTAAGTTCGCATCTGCGCGGCGACGCCGGCACGACGTTCGTGCTGAAGGTGAAGCGCCCCAGCACTGGCAAGAACATGGAGTTCAGAATAACGCGCCGCTCTGTCAACATGCCTTCAATTCCTTACTACGGCCTGCGCCCCGACAGCATAGGCTATCTCAATCTGAGCAGCTTCACCGAAGACTGCTCAAAGGATGTGCGCAAGGCGTTCATCGAGATGAAGAAGCAGGGCATGAAGGGCCTCGTGCTCGACCTGCGCGGCAACGGCGGTGGCTCTCTCTCAGAGGCTGTCAACATTGTCAACATGTTTGTGCCGAAGGACATCACGCTGGTGAAGACGCGCGGCAAGCTGAAGCGTGCCAACTATGACTATAAGACCACCGTTGAGCCTATCGACACGGTTATGCCCGTTGTGGTGCTAGTCAACGGCGAGTCGGCCAGCGCCAGCGAGATTACCAGCGGAAGTCTGCAGGATCTCGACCGCGCCGTAATCATGGGCACGCGCACTTATGGCAAGGGCCTCGTGCAGTTGCCTGTTGACATATCATACAACGGACAGCTGAAGCTGACCACAAGCAAATATTACATTCCGAGCGGACGCTGCATACAGGCAATAAACTATAAGCACGCGCGCGGCGGATATACCGAGCACATACCCGACAGCCTGACCAAGGTGTTCTATACGGCAGGCGGACGCGAGGTGCGCGACGGCGGAGGCATTAAGCCCGACATAGAGGTGCGCCCCGACTCGCTGCCCAACATTGCCTACTATCTCACCGTGAGCGGACTCGACTCTACCGAGGTGCTGCTCGACTATGAGGTCGACTATATAGCGTCTCACCCCACGATAGCCAAGCCTTCAGAGTTTGAGCTTTCTGACGCCGACTATGAGGACTTCAAGCAGAGAGTGATAAAGAGCGGATTCACCTACGACCCTGAGAGCGAGAAACTGCTAAAGTCGCTAAAAAAGGTTGTTGAGTTTGAGGGCTATTATGACGATGCCAAGGCCGAATTTGAAAATCTGGAGAAGAAGCTGAAGCACAACATAGCCAAAGACCTCGACTATCACAAGGACGTGTTAAAGCAGATAATATCCAACGACATCATTGCGGCCTACTATTATCAGGCAGGAAGCATGGAGAACAGTCTGCGCTACGACAAGCAGATGAAGGAGGCATGTCGCCTGCTCAACAGTCCTGACGAGTATAAGGCTGTATTAGTAAAAGGTGCAGTGAAGAAGAAATAAAAGTTGAGAGAATATATTTTTCCGGGAGAGGTAAAGGCCGCATGGCTTTTGCCTCTCCTTTTTTATGGAAGATTTTGGTAGTTAAAGTAGTTAGAGGAGTTATCGCCAACAAGTTGGCTAGTAGTTAAAGTCAATAGCCCTGTGGATTCTTATCACCACTCTGCACATGAATTCTTCTCTCTTCCCTTAATTAGCTTTGTTGCTTCTCGTCAACCACTACGCATTTGGATTTTTAACTTTTCATTTTCGTAAGACGTTTTTAATTTTTCATTGCGCGCAGCGCCTGCTTTTCGTTCTTCACTTTCATTTTTATGTATTCAGACGGCGCATGGCCATACATCTTTTTGAATGCTTGTGAGAAGTGCGATCTGTTCTTAAATCCTGCCGTATATCCCGCATCCTGTGCCGTCAGTCCGTATTTAATCATGAGTTCCTTGGCCCTTTCAAGCCTGTGTTCTGTAATCCAGCGTTGAGGCGGCAGCGTGCTTATCCTGGCAAAGTCGCGTTTAAACGTGGCTAGACTCCTTCCCGTGTATGCCGCAAACTCCTCGAGCGTCAGGTCCTCGGTAAAATTGTGCTCCATGAAGTCGAGCAGGTCAATCTTCCATACCTCGTTAAAGTCGAACAATGTGGGATAAAACCGCTGGTCGATGTTCAGCAGGCACATTATGGCTTCGTCCACTTTCAGCCGCAGCCATTCGTCTGATGGCGTCTCGCCGCTGTCGGTGTAGGGCATGAACGAGCCGAACAGACTTTTCAGTCCCGTGGTCTGCGGCAGTATGTTCACCGTCTGTCCTATGGGGCTTATACCCCTCATCTTTCTGCATGTTGCCGCTATACGGTTATAATATTCCTTCAGGTAGCGGCGCGACAGCGTGAAGTTTATCCCCCGGTAAGGCGTTCCGTCGAGCGGCACCTTCGTGACGTTTACCGAGCAGTCGCGGCGCACAAACACAAAGTTGTCGGCAGTAATCTCGTCGGTGCTGTCCCTTCCCTCGATAATCAGTTTGCCCGAGCGCACAAATATTATCGAGTGCGCCGGCATTCTGTGTTCCATGTGCATGTCGTGTTTTATGCTGCAGCTCAACAGAATGTCACCATAGTTTACCAAATTATCCATAAGTCCGTTCATGCTGCAAATATAACACTCCTTTTTCATTATTCCTTCTTCATCTTGCTGAATATTTCGTCCATGGCTTCAGCGTTCATGGGCGTCATGTCCACGAGGTCGAGCGATTTCACCATGTGCAGCGTGCCCTGCTTGTAGGTGTTAAAGTGGGCGGTGGTTATGTGGTGTCTGTATGCGTCCATGTCGGCATAGATTTCAAGAATGCGCACCTGGCACGAGTCTATCTGCTGTATCATCGGGAATATGGCTATCACGCCCGGCTCCTCTCTCACCGACGTTGCCCCCACGTTCATGGCAGCGGTTATGTATTCGTTGAAGTATTCGGGATAAATCTCTATTTCAGATATGCGCACCAGCATGCCCTTGCCGTTGTTGCCTTTTTCGGGCGTGGTGCTGTTGCCGTCCTCAGTGCTGCCGGCATCGGCGATGTTAAATAGCCGTGCGGCGTTTTTCCACATAAACATATCCCTGTATTCCGACAGTGTTTTATCGGCTTTAAGCTCCTTGTCGAGCCTGTGCAGGTTGGCGGTCAGCGCCTCTGCCGGCTGATACGGATAGTCGGAGCCGTAGAGAATATGCCCCGGCGATGTTATTGTCAGCAAACTGCGTATCACCTCTGCCGACGGTGCCCCGGCAAGGTCGTAGTAGAGCTGCGACAGACAGCCTTTAATGTCAATCTCGCCAATATATCCTCCGGCCTTAAGTGCGGGCGCGAGCGCCTTCAGACGTGGCAGTGCGAGCGGCTGGAACGAGCCGCAGTGGGGCACCACTATTTTCAGTTGCGGATAGCGTGCCGGCAGGTTGGCCGCAAGCATGTTCATCAGTGCCCGCGTTGTTTCAGCCGGATACTCATAGGCAGCCAGCGGCATCTGTGCCATAAGTTTTTCGCTGACGGGTACTGGCTTGTGCGGATGTATTATTATAATGGCTTTTCGGCTGTTGAGCACCTCCATGAGCGGCTCCAGCTCCTTGTCGCCCAGATACAGTCCGCGGCTGTTTGTGGGCAGCTTAACGCCGTCGGCTCCGAGCGTGTCGAGCGCATATATGGCTTCGTCAATGGCTGCCTTGACGTCGGGCAGCGGCAGCGACGCGCAAAACAAGAACCTTCCCGGGTGTTTGGCTTTAAGCTCTGCGCAGTGTTTGTTATATTTGCGCACCACGTCGCGGCACTCTTTGTCGCCACCGAAGTAAGGCTGAGGGGCAGTCATAGTCAGCACAGAGCATTTTATTCCGGCACTGTCCATGAATGCCAGATGCTTCTCTGCGCTCCATGCCGGCAGCGGATAGCCTTCGTCGAGGGCAGCCCCGTTGTTTTCAAGCACGTCGGTGTAGAATTGGGGAATGTTGTGGCAGTGAACGTCTATCACGTTCTGTGCGCTGCCTTTAAGGCTGCTTATCATCATTATTAATATTATTATCAGCTGTTTCATGTCATTCGGCTATGCTTTCTTTATATTGTTTGCCTGCGTCTGTGCAGTGGCCTATCACGCTGCCCGTGCGCAGATAGCGGTATGTGGGAAACTCGAACAATACGGGTTTCAGACTGTTGTAGTCGAGTTTTCCGTTGTCGCCTATCACGCTTTCGTCGGCATACGTGTCGATGATGCTGCAAATAAAGTTCTCAAAGCCGTTACATTCGTACACGTCTTCCAGCTTGCACACCATGCTCAGAGGCGACTCGTCTATTACGGGTGTTCCTTCAGCTCCCGTTGCGCTTCCGAACAGGCGGCTCTTGTCTGTCTTGTTGCCCGACACAATGCCGCAATAGTCGGCTTTAGGCAGCATGCTTTCTGAAACAATGTTCACCGACAGCCGTCCGTTCTCCTTTATACCTTTGTTTATATAGTGGGCCGAGTGAAGGCTCACCGATATTCTGTCGTGCGCCACTATGCCTACGTGTGCCACGAGTGTCCATGTTGTTTTTCCGTTCACGGTAGCCCCTATTACCACAGCGGGTGTGGGGTAGAGGGCCAAGATGTTTCCAATACTCTTTTTCATGTTCTTTAATGCTTTTATAAGTGTTGTTTTCTTGTTGCAAAATTACGGGGTATTTATCACAATGGTGTTATTTTGCGGCTCATTTATTGTTGCTCCGCAGTTCAATGTCAATGTATTGCAGTTGTGTAAACATTTAGTATTCTGTTGTCGTCAACCGTCTTTTATTGCCGTCATGTATGCATAGTCTTTCGGCGGCAAATTATTTACCGTCAGAAAGTGGCCGGTTTGCGTTCTGAAAGTGGGCCGTTTACGACTCAAAAGTGGCCCATTTACGACCCGTAAACCGGCCACTAACAGTCTGAAACCATTACGGCTCGATTCGCTTAAAGAAAATATTTTTAAATAGTGCTGTATAACATAACCGTAACATAATTAAAAGAAAAAGTTACGGATTTTTGGGTGTTTTTGCTGCGTGGTGAAAATATAAGGTTAAAATGGCGGAAATTATATCTTTATGAGGATAGTTTTTTCAGCATTATCCGTAGGGACATCCCCGAGGTATGTCCACCTTTGCATATAATTTATTATTGTTATTCATAGTGTCGTTATTTGAACGTCCATCGGGTACGTCCCTACGGGCTGGTTTGTTGCGCTCAAATCCATAATTCAGCAGGCAGAAAGGCTTATGTCTTGGTTAGGCTTTAGAGGTCTGATCCGTAACTTTTCCCGCATTTTTGTTTCAGTATAAAAACAGAAAAGGCGGAAACCTTCAGCCGGATGTTGTTTACAAGTCGGCTCGGGGTTCCACCTTTTTCTGCGCTTATGAATGTTGTTTTTACTTTGTCTTTGTTGCTTTCAGGCAGGCGCGCCACGCCTTATTTAGCCTGTTTGCCGTGTGATGTGGCGGTGCTGCTGAATTTGCAGCTCAGCTTTTCGCCCATCAGGCTGTTCAGATAAACCTCAAGGGCGGTGTAGCCGTCGGGGTTTGTCAGGTTGCGGTCGTCGGCATTGTCAGGGTTCAGCCCGTGTTTCTTCTCCCATTTGTCCGGCATTCCGTCGCCATCTGTGTCAGCCGGTGCTGCCTCCTGCTTGTGGCTTAGACCGAAGCCTTCGGCATCGTTCACAGAGTCGATAATGCCGCGCTTGCCTGTCTTCGAGCCGCTGAATTTCGGGTTGCCGCTCTTCACGTCGTTTATCACGCGCTTTTCCGTGGCGTCGCGGTTTATCGTTCCCGCCTTCTTCAGCACCGTCTTATATGCCTCGCCGGCCGTCTGTATGTCGGTCAGCATGTAGCGCGACGGGCGGTATTTGCCTATGGCGCCTTCGGTTTCGTCCAGCTTATAGTAAGGCATTTCGGGCACGATGCGCTCATTCACCCTTATCTGGTCTGTTGTATATTTCTCGGCGCTCATGGCCTGCCAGTTGTCGGCTGTGGCAGCGTCGTTGCCCTCCATGACGTTTCCGCTTACATACCAGCGCGCCGGGCCCCACGACGTGGCACCCTTGCGGGCGTGGCTAGCCATGACAAACACCGAGTTGGCAGGCGACTCAGGGCCGGGTTTGTAGTAGTTGTTCATGAAGTTGCACTCATGAGCCGAGTTGCGGCCGTTATATTCTGTTATGTCGGCCGAGTTCTCGCCGCCGTAGCACGAGTTCCAGCGTCCCCAGTTGAAGTTCACGTTGTTCACATATTCCATAAACACCACATAGTCTTCGCCCCTGGCGCCGTTGAAGCGCGGACTGCGCGAGTCGTTGCCTGCCAGCAGGTTGTGGTGGTAAGTGGCAGGCGAGCCGCCCCACTGCGAGCCGTATCCGCGCTTGCCCTTCTTGTGGCCGGCGTCGTTGAGGCCCTCGTGCACTATGCAGTACTGAACGGTGAGATAGTGGCTGTCGGCCGTGTTCATGTTTTCCTCCATCGACCATCCGAACACGCAGTGGTCGAATATAAAATTGGTGCAGTTCTCCGTTCCGCAGGCCTGGTCCTGCTTGCCGTCGCCGGCGCGGAAGCGTATGTTGCGCACGATGAAGTTTTCCGAACTGCCGAAGTTCACCTTGTCGCCCACGATGCTTATGCCGTCGCCCGGGGCCGTCTGTCCTGCCAGCGTCCAGTTGGCACGCTTCACGCGCAGGTTGCTGTTGAGGCGTATCTCGCCGTTCACCGCAAACACGATGGTGAGCGGCTCGCCCGGATACTGGCTGAAGGCCCATCGCAGCGTGCCTTCGTCCTCGGTGTCGGCCAGCGACGTAACCGTAACCACCTGTCCGCCGCGTCCGCCAGTGGCATATTTGCCGAAGCCTTCGGCAGTGGGGAAGGCCACGGGCGTTACGCGCATGGCAACAGCCTCTGACGTGGCACCCTGACGCGAAACGGTCTTAACGCTGTATTCGTCTGCATTGCCGTCTGATATGGTGTATTCAGGCTCGGCCACAAAAGCCTCGAAGCGCCCGTTGCGGTATATCAGGTAGCCGGCAGCCAGTCGGTCGCTGTTCCACTCGAAAGTGTTGCCGCTGCGCGTGAATACCGACGGGGCAGGGGCGCCCTGAAGTATGGCGTTGAAGTTGAAGGGCACGTCAGACGCCTTCTTGAACAGGAAGTCGGCGTTTATGTATGCCTCCACCTCGTCCTTGGTGGCCTGGCGGCCGAAGCTTACGCGCCGGCTTGTGTCAGCAGGCTGCCCGTTTTCGTCGGTGCTGTTATATTCAAGATATGATGCCGTGTTGCCTCGTCCGCCCCAGTCGAGCCATCCTGCCTTGTTTATGTGGCTGCCCAGCGTGCAGTTTATGAACATCGTGCCGCAGTTCTCCTTCCATGGTCGTCCCAGATAGTAGGCGCCGTCGGCCACGCCCTGCTCGGCGGTTAGTCGGCAGCGGTTGAAGAACAGACCCGCATACAGGCGGCTCTGGCTCAGTTTGGGATACATGGCACGTGTCAGCGGCAGCTCAGATGTGGCGGCAGCCGTGATGTAGCCCTTGCCCCTGACGCAGCGTATCTCGCAGTTGTCAAACCACTCGAGGCCCGCGTCATAAATAAAGTCGGTGGCACCCTCTATGGTGCAGCGGCTGAAGTATCCGCGCGCTCCGCCGTTGGCCTTGTATGTGTCCTGATATCCGCTCAGCGTGCAGTTGCTGAACACGTGTGCGTCGCCGGCCGTAAACAGTGCCTCTGCCTGTCCCACGTTGCCGCTGGTGTTGCGTATGGTGATGTTCTCGGCATAGAAGCGGTCGGTGTAGACGTTGAGCGCGGCGCAGTCATAGTAGCGCTTGCCCTTGCTCTTCGGGCCGCGGTCAACAGATGATGTCAGTATCGTGGTGTTGCGGTCTTCGCCTATTATGCTTATAAACTTGTTCTTGTCGTTGCGTCTGCCGGCATACACGTTCTCGTCGTATACGCCCGGACGAACGTATATTATGCCGCGTGCCCCGTCGCTGACGGCGTCGATGGCCTGCTGTATGCTTGTGTACTGTGCGCTGCCGTCCTGCGCCACCACCTTCAGTTCTACGGGGGCCTTGGCGTCGGGCGCGCTTATGTGCGGCTCCTTATGTCCCCTTATGGCTGTCAGCTCGCCCACGTTGCCCACGGGGTTCTGCCTTGCATAGAGAGCCTGTTCGGCCGTAATCTTCTTTCCGTATATCATTATCTTGTGCACACGGGCCGGCTGCTGGCGTGCCAGCGGGTCGGTCTCTGCCTGAAATACGGCCTTGCCGTCGGCTGTAAGCTGCACGGGATTGTCCTGATCTTCACCGTCCCACACGCGCCAGCGCAGCGACACGTCGCTGGCGTTTATCACGTTCTCCATCATGTAGCCCTGGTCGCTGAAGGCCGAGTAGCCGTATGCGGCCATGCCCGAGCCCATCCATACCAGCGGCTTCCACTGGCCGTTGCCTATCTTTATGTCGCACTTTATGCCGCGGCCCCATGATGTAGACGACCACGACCACTGCACGCGCTCAACGTATGGTATGTGGTCTATCTCCACCCAGCCGTGCTGCGACTCGCCCTTTGTGGCGCCCTCATGTCCTGCCGTGGCCGGAGCGCTGCACATCTGCACGAATCCCGCCTCGCCGTAGACGATGTTTCCGTCCTTGTCGCGCTTTATGTTGTCCTCCAGATAGGCCGTGTGCCCCTTTGCCGTCCAGTCGTTGGCATAGCGGTTGCCCTTGCCTGTGGCGCTCTGTCCGAGGTAATACTGCCGGCTGAAGGCCGCCGTTGCACCCGCAAAGCCGTTGTAGCTCTTCTTGTTGGCAAAGGTGCAGTTGTGGAACATCACGGGATATGTAACATCGCTGCCGCCGTTGGCAGGCACGTCTATTATCGTGTTGACATATCCGCCGTCGGCCTGTTCCGGACTGTCGGCTCCGGTCTTGCCGGCCCATGTCTGTCCGGGCCACATGGCATCGCTGAAGTTTATGTCGATAATCTTCTGATAATCCTTCGGCGTGCTCCATGCCGCAACCACGGCTGGCGGGTCTACGCCGTCGTTAATAGCCTTTCCGCCGGCACATACGGTCTGTGCGACGGCTACTGATACAATTGTAAGTTTCAGGGAAAAGTTCATAGTAACAATATTGCTTTTACGTTATTTCCGTTCTTATACCCCTTAAATCAGGGCGTTGATATAAAAACGCATTTGTGCCCTTTTTGTTACTATGGTTTAGTGTTAAAAGTTCATATACGTTGCCTCATGCCTTGTTTTCAGCGGTTTTTGCCGTGTTGCCGTAATCATTCCGCCCTGTAGCCGTGAGGCTCTATGCTGCTACATGTCGGGCAGCCAGCTGTCGTCTGTGCTGCCGCCGTAAGACGATGTCATGCGCAAAGTGCATTCATACCATGCTTTCAGCCATACGGCTGTCAGCCTTCATCATGCCTGCTGCCGTCATGCAGCTGCATGGGTTTTCTTTCTGTGGCGGTGTTCATGGCCAGAATGCGCTTCTCCGTTATCAGGTCGTCCTCGTGCATGGTGGGCGAGGGAATGTTGCACATACGCACCACATCCTCCTGTCCGCACGTATATTCATAATATTTGCGCTCCTGCTCGCTCAGTTCCTCGCGTGTTTTGAGACATCCCTTTAGCTTCGCGAAGTCTTCGCGCGAGGTGCTGTCTGACAGCTTCACGAAGAGAATGCGCCTTGCAATGGGATTATAGTTGTAGTCGAAGCAAGTGTAGACGCCCCTCAGAAACGGCGGTCTGTCGTACATCGGAATCTTCAGGCAGATGTTGAACAGGGCAAGCTGAGGCTCCTTGTTCTCGTTGAACATCAGGTAGATGTGGTTTATGCCGTTCATCATCGCAATACCCCAGTGTGTAGTTCCGTAGGCGTTGTTGTGTCCAACGAGCACGTAGTTGCCGTTGGCCGCCGGCGTTATGATATAAGGTTCGAGCTTCATTGCGAGCGAACCTGACGACACGCTGTAGCTCATGTATATGCCGCTGTAGTTGGCTATCTGTCCGGCGGTGCGCTTCATGTTGCGCTCAAGCTCGGATATGAAGGGATTGGCGGTCTCGCTTTCAGGCACAACAGGTATGATGTCGTCAGAGAACAGCACCTTCTTCATGGCCGGAATAGAGCCCAGCAGCTTCTTCTTTGAAACATTGTTGACCCATATCAGGGCGTTGTCGAGCGCAGCCTCATGGCTCTCGCCCTTCTCTATGTTCTTGAAGAAGGCCGGCAGCACGGTGGTGTAAAGGGCCGAAAGCACGCTCGGCGCAAAGTCGATGCATCCTGCTATGTCCTTCATTTTCATGCCTTTCTGTCTCAGATAGGTTATGCGGTCGTATATCTCTCTAAGCTCTTTCATAATTTCACTGAATGGTAATTGCACTGCAAAGATAGGCCTTTTCGTATTAAAACATATTACATCCGTGTTACATTCGGGTTTCTTTCCGGCAACAGAAAAATTATTATCCGGTTACAATCATTTTACTGAATTGTTACGGCCTATTATTCATGATTTATTCATTTTTGCGCTGCCTGCACGATGCTAATTTTGCACCCGAAACCGAATGACTGCAAATATTGAAATGGAAAAGATTCTAAACATAATACAGCGCCTGAGAGGCAACGGCAAGGCAATGCCCGACTGGCTTTTCGTATTCTGGGCAGGAGGCACGGCCCTGCTTTCATATTCGCTCGTGTATGCCCTGCGCAAGCCGTTCACGGCAGCCGAGTTCGACGGCATGCAGATAGCCGGCATGGACTACAAGATTGTGGTCAGCATGATTCAGCTCATAGGCTATGTGTGCGCCAAGATGCTCGGCATAAAGTTTATATCAGAGCTTAAGCCGCAGAACCGCCTGAAGTTTATCGTCGGTTCGGCAGCCCTGTCGGAGGTGTCGCTGCTGACGTTTGCCCTCGTGCCCGCACCGCTCAACATCTTTGCACTCTTCTTCAACGGCCTGTCGCTGGGCTGTATGTGGGGCGTGATATTCAGTTTTCTTGAAGGACGCCGCACCACCGACATACTGGCAAGCATCATGGGAGTGAGCATGGCCCTGAGCTCGGGCGTGGCAAAGTCGCTCGGACTCTATGCGCTCCACACGCTCCACGTCAGCGAGTTCTGGATGCCGGCCCTGATAGGGGCAGTGGCCTTCCCGCTGTTATGCCTCGCAGGGTGGGTGATGACCAAGCTGCCGCGCCCCACGGCTGCCGACATAGCGTCGCGTTCGGAGCGCGTGACTCTCAATGCCAGAGAGCGCATGCAGCTGTTCCGCAGGTTTATGCCCGTGCTGCTTATGCTCTTCATAGCCAACCTTCTGCTCACAGTGCAGCGCGACATAAAGGAAGACTTCATTGTCTGCATCATCGACGTTCACAGCGTTTCGTCGTGGGCCTTCGCCTATATCGACGGCATTGCCACGCTCGTCCTGCTGGGAGTGTTCGCCGTGATGTCAACAGTGAAGAGCCATCTGAAGACACTCTGCATCCTGTTGGGCGTGTCTGCCGCCGGAATGGCAGCCCTGGCGTTTGTCGGAGCAAGGCATGCCGCGCTGTCGATGCCCGCCACGGCATGGCTGTTCATGCAGACCTTCTGCATCGACATAGCATATCTGAGCTTCCAGACAATATTCTTCGAGCGCTTCATTGCATGCTTCAAGATTCGCGGCAACGTGGGATTCTTCATCATAACCATCGACTTCATCGGCTATGTGGGCACGCTCGCCCTGCTGATGTTCAAGGAGCTGGGAGCGTCGCATGTCGACTGGGCTGTGTTCTACAACCATATGAGCATATTTATCGGAGTTGCGTGCTGCGTGATGTTTATCGGAGCATTGGTATATATGCTGCAGGCAGGAAGGCCGAAACGCAGCACCGACGAGGCCGGAGCCGGCGACGCACAGCTCTACGGCACGGTGAGCATGGCTAAATAAAAGCAAACGGAATAATACAAACAAAGAACATTAAACAGTAATAAGAATATGAACAAGATTGAATGTGTGATTATGGACTGGGCCGGAACGGCCGTTGACTACGGATGCTTCGCTCCGGTGGCAGCCTTCGTTGAGTGTTTCAAGAACATGGGACTTACCGTTACGGCGGAAGAAACCCGCGCCCACATGGGCCTGACAAAGATAGAGGAGATACGCGCTCTGTTCGCCATAGACCATGTCAGGGAAGAGTTTGCCGAAAAATACGGACGCGACTACAACGAGGACGACGTGCAGGCATGCTACAAGGGCTTTCAGGACAAGCTGATGGCTACGCTGGCCGACTATTCTGAGCCTATCGACGGAGTGGTTGAGACGGTGGCTGCGCTAAAGGCACAGGGCATAAAGCTAGGATCTACCACGGGCTACACCAAGACCATGATGGACATTGTGATAAAGGCTGCGGCCGAGAAAGGCTATACCGTTGACAACTGTGTTACGTCTGACAACATGCCCGGCGGACGTCCGAAGCCATACATGATATACAAGAACATGTGCGACCTGGATGTGGCATCGCGCCATTCGGTTGTGAAATTCGGCGACACCATTGCCGACATCAAGGAGGGAGCTAACGCCGGAGTGTGGAGCGTTGGCGTGATACTGGGCAGCAACGAGCTGGCTCTGACGCGCGACGAGGTGGCTGCCATGCCTGCCGACAAACTGAAAAGACGCATGGCATGCGTGCGCAACCGCATGTATGCAGCAGGCGCCGACTTTGTGGTGGACGACATAACTGAGCTGCCCGGACTGATAGACAGCATTAACGCACGAATGAACAGATAAGCAGACACAAGCATGACAGCCGCCGCGCGGCGGCCGGAACTTGCAGATCATAGATAATAACGATAAAAAACAGTAACGACATGAGACCATACTTATTACTTACACCCGGACCACTGACAACCACAGACACCGTTAAGGAAGCCATGATGAGCGACTGGTGTACATGGGACGAAGACTATAATATAGGCATTGTTGAGGTTATACGCAAAGAGCTCGTGGAGCTGGCGTCGAGCCGCCCCGAAGAATATACGGCAGTGCTGATGCAGGGCAGCGGCAGCTTCTGCGTTGAGGCTACGCTCGGTTCGGTGATAAAGGCCGACGACCATCTGCTCGTGGCTGCCAACGGAGCCTACGGAAAGCGTATGGGCGTGATAGCCGACTATTATCATCTGAACTGCCACGTGATGCGCTTTGAGGAGACTCAGCCCGTTGACCCGAAGCAGATAGACGAATATCTGACCAGTCATCCCGAGACGACACACGTGTCGGTGGTTCACTGCGAGACCACTACCGGAGTGCTCAATCCGCTGGCCGACATTGCAGCCGTTGTAAAGAAGCACGGCAAGACGCTGATAGTGGATGCGATGAGCAGTTTTGGCGGAGTGCCCGTAGACATGGCGGCGCTGGGCATCGACTTCATGATAAGCAGTGCCAACAAGTGCATACAGGGCGTGCCGGGCTTCGGCTTCATCATTGCGCGCCGCTCGCTGCTCGAAGGATGCAAGGGCGTTGCACGCTCGCTGTCGCTCGACCTGTATGACCAGTGGCAGACGATGGAGAGCGGACACGGCAAGTGGCGCTTCACTTCTCCCACTCACGTGGTGCGCGCCTTCATGCAGGCACTGAAGGAACTGAAGGCCGAAGGCGGTGTGGAGGCACGCCATGCACGCTACGCCGAGAACCACCGCACGCTGGTGGAGGGCATGCGCAGCCTCGGCTACAAGACGCTGCTGCCCGACGAGGAGCAGTCGCCCGTGATAACGTCGTTCTATTATCCGTCGGCCGACTTCAACTTCAAGGACTTCTACAAAAAGCTCAAGGCCAAGGGCTTCGTGATATATCCGGGCAAGATTTCGCAGGCCGACACGTTCCGCATAGGCAACATAGGCGACGTGCATCCTGCCGACTTCAAGCGCCTGATAGAGGCCATAAGAGAGATTAGTCTGTAAGATTAAGCATCAGTAAAGTAGAATATCGATAATTTTCAGCCCGGGCTGGTCGTGAGACTGGCTCGGGCTTGCTTGTTATGCGGCCTGCATAAGCTAAAACAGACCACTGGCATGCGCATGGCCTTATGCTGTAATAAGATTCTTGTTTTCAGCCGTCGGGGCGTTTTCCGGCATCGTCCTGCCGGCTGTGTTTTATCGAATTGCATGCCATGCATGCTGAAAATAAGACTGCAAAAAGCCCCATACGGCAACGGCGATGAGCCCTGATGCTTACGGCAGACAGGGCGTTTATGCCCCTTGGCGGCGCAGGCGTAAGGCTGGCTACTCTTTAGAATTGTTGTCGAGGGCTATCTTCTGATAAATAGAAGGCGTGATGCCGGTAATCTTCTTGAATGCATTGACAAATGCGGTGTACGACTTGAATCCCACGCTTTCGGCTATAGCCTTCATCGTGAAGTTGCCGTAGTTGACCCTGTCGGTGAGCCGCTTGCAGGCAAGGTGTATTCTGTAAGGCGTCACGTAGTCGTTGAATGTCTTCTGGAACGAGTCGTTAATAACCTGCGACACATACGACCTGTTAGACCCCACAAGGTCGGCAAGCCTGCTGAGAGAGAAGTTGCAGTCGCAAAACTCCGTGGTGTTCTCCATCACGTTGCCTATGGCGTCGGCTATGGTCTGCATCTGTCCGTCGGTCAGGTTGCTCGTCTGGTATTTCATACCCTCCTCGGCTGCGCTCTCTTCCGTGTCCTTCGCGTTGCCGAGTTCCTGCCTCAGACTGTCTATTATGTCGTTTTTCTCGCTTATTTCTGTACGGCATTTGCGCAGTCGGCTCGTCAGCAGCTCCTGCGTCTCTATGAAGTCGTGGTTGATTTTATACAGGTTGATATAGCCCTTGTGTATTCTCTTCTTCTGCTTCCATACGATGAAGAGAAACAATATTGTGGTGAGCGCCACAACGGCCACGGCACACATTATCACCCATTGCATCCTGATGGTCTGCATCCTCTCGTGCTGGCTTGTGCGCAGGTCTTCTATCTCCTTTGTCGTCTTGTATATCTCGTATTTGAGCAGCGAGTTTTTTACCATGTCGAACTTTCTCATGTCATAAATCGAGTCCATGATGTCAAGATAGCGCGACTTGTAGAGATTAGACATGGCTATGTCGCCCTTCTCCTGAAAAAAGTCAGAAAGGCTCTTGGTCGTCGTGACGAACGTGTGCTGAAGGTTGTATTTCTGTGCCGTCCGGTCGCACAGATGCATGTATTTAAGCGTAGAGTCTTTTACCCCCAGCTGCCTGTAGGCGCTGTAAATCTCCTGATAGGCAAAGCAGCGGAACCTCGGCTCCAGCTTCTCCTTTGCGGCATATCCGGCGAGCCATTTCAGCCTTGATATGGCAGGCTTGATGTCGCCCTCGCTTATCTGTATCAGGCTTAGCGTGTAGAGACTCATGAACGTGTCGGTCTTGTTGTTCTTGTCTCTCGTGCTTTCAGACAGCTGATAATACTTCTTTGCCTTCGGGATGTCCTTGATGTAATAGCTGTACATGCCGGTCAGGTTAACGAGTACGCTGTGCTGCATCTTCCTGTCGGGATACTTCTTGCTCAGGTCATACGCCTTGAGATAGTAGCGTATGCCCTTCTCGTAGTCGAGAAAGATGCAGTAGATGTTGCCTATGTAGTTATACAGACTTGCCGCATACGTGGGTTTGGAGCACGCCTCGCTGATCTTCACGCCGTTGATAAATTCGTCGAGGGCGTTTATGTAGTTGCCTTTGTCATAGTATAGCGTGCCGGCCTTCTTCCTTGCCAGCGCGCACATGTCCTTTTCCTTGTCGGCAGCATTGGGGTCAAACCTGTTATATACTATGGCATACAGCACGAGGGCTTCGCCGTCTTTGCCCTTTGCCGCATATCTGTCAGCAATATTCATTATGTTAGCCGTCGGTTTGACCGAAACCTTCTTCACGAGCTTAGTATATTTCGTGTCACCGGAACCAAATGCCGCGCATGTGGTGAGCAGCGCGCAGATAATAATGAATATCTTGTATTTTTTCATAGTAGCGACTCTGTTTGCCGGTTTGTATCTAAACCAAATAGCGCACAAAAGTAATAAATATAATTTTAAATGTGGCATAATATTTTGAAAAAGACATATTGACGTTGCGTTTCCTTCATGAGTATTATATAGCCTTGCCGGCATATAATAAATCCAAACGGAGGTGCAAATCATGCATGAGACAAGGTAAAAAGTCAGGACAAAATATTTTTCCGTTATAGGAAATCAATGTATAACAGATGTTAATGTCTTGCCGTCCGAATATGCTTTTGTTTAACTTTTGTTAGCTGTAGAGCGTCATAAACAGCCCGAACCCCATTGTTTTTCGGTCTGTAAGGCATCCTTTTGATGCATAAAACGCAGCCTTTCACCCTTCAAAAGGTGCCCTTTTAGAGCCTGAAAGGGCATCTTTCATAGCATGAGCCGTGTCCGTTTGATTCGCGTTTGTGCGTAAGTTGTTGTGCATCAGTATCTTATCTTTTCTGCCGTTTCCCGCCATATTTCCCGTCATTCCGCCCTTTCGCTCCCGCTGTTGCTGTTCTGAGGGCGTCAAACGGACGGGAAATGTCATTTTTGTTTACAAACGGCTGATGGATTCAGCAACCGTGATGCCCGTTCAGATATGCTGAATATATCAGCCGGCCGTTGCGCCGGTGTTGGCGTTGTCAGCGCGATGGTCAGGCCGCCTGTTTCTCGATGCTATATATTCAGACGGTGTGCATCCCTCCATCTTCTTGAACAGTCTGCTGAAGTGCTGCGGATATTCAAAGCCGAGGGCGTAGGCCACCTGGCACACCTGCTCGCCTGCCGTCAGCCTGCTCTTGGCCATGGACATCACAAAGCGGTGGATGTGTTCGCCGGCAGTGATGCCGGTCTGCTTCTTTATCAGGTCGGCAAAATAGTTGCTCGAGAGGCATAGCTCTGATGCGCATGCCTGTACGGTAGGCAGTCCGTCCGTAAGCTGTCTTTCTGAGTCGTAGTAGCTGTGCATCAATTGCTCAAAGCGTGTCAGTATGTCGCTGTTCTGCTGCCTGTGCGAGCTGAACTGTCTGTTGTAGAAGCGTGAGCAGTATTGCAGCACGATATCTATCAGGCCCACGATGATAGAGTCGCGGCAGCCGTCGTCAGGCGCCTGAAACTCCTGCTTGATGAGCTTCAGGCATGCCACGAGTATGTCGCGCTCGCCGGGGCGCATGTGCAGAGCCTCGTTCACGTTGTAGGCAAAGAACGAGTAGCGGTGCATCCTGCCTTCAAGAAACGTGCCTCTTATCAGGTCGGGATGAAACAGCAGGGCCCATCCCTTCAGAGCCACTCTCTCGCCGTTGTCCTCCTTGCCGCCCGTCTGTCCAGGCGCCACGCATATCAGCGTAGACTCGTCGTAGTCGTATCTGCCGCAGCCATAGGTCAGGTCTACGAGCGTGTCCTCGCGCAGAAACAGACCGTATATGCCGTAGCTGTTGAGGCTGTGCCTTATCGGGGGCAGGTCGTCATAGTTTATCACGCTTGCCAGCCTGTGCTCGTCTGCCTGTCCTACGTATGCGTTATAGTCGTGCACCGTGTTTACCCTCTCAATCTTTGCCATGCCCTTAACTTTTTTGGTTGTTGCAGATGCAAATATATTGCTATTTATCCTTAACGGCGAAACATAAACCATGAAAATGGTACTTATGCATGAGAATTGTATACCGCGCCGGCTCTGTCGTGGCATATCTTTGCGACAGAAACAACAACTAACCTCCAAAAGACAGAAAGATATGGACAGAAGAAAATTCTTAAAGTCGGCATCGGGTCTGGCACTCATGGCTGCCGGAGCCTTGACGGGCACGTCGAGAGTGCTTGCCGCCACAGACGCCATGGCTACCACAGGCAAGGATAAAGGGAGCACGGGGCGGCAGCCTAAGGCCGAGCGCCGCAATCTGGGCGGCATGAGCGTGTCGCCCATAGGCCTTGGCTGCCTGCCCATGGTGGGCTATTATGGCGGCCGTTATGACCGCCGCGACATGGTGGCGCTGATACGCCGCGCCTACGAAAATGGCGTTACGCTGTTTGACACGGCCGAGGTTTACGGCCCTTACACAAGCGAAGAGTGGGTGGGCGAGGCCCTGCAGCCCATAAGAGACAATGTTAAGATAGCCACAAAGTTCGGATTCGGTGTTGAGGAGGGTCGCCCTACGGCTCTCAACAGCAGCGTGGCCCATATGCGCCGGGCCGTTGAGGGCTCGCTGAGGCGGCTGCGCACCGACCACATCGACCTGCTGTATCAGCACCGCGTAGACCCTGCCACGCCCATAGAGGAGGTGGCCGATGCCGTGGCACAGCTGATAAAGGAGGGCAAGGTGCTGCATTTCGGACTGTCGGAGGCAAGCGCCCGCACCATCAGGCGTGCCCACAGTGTGTGTCCTGTGTCGGCAGTTCAGAGCGAGTATGCCATCTGGTGGCGCGAGCCTGAGCTTAAGATTTTCCCCACGCTCGAAGAACTTGGCATAGGTTTCGTGCCCTATTGTCCGCTCGGCCGCGGCTATCTGACATGCACGATAGGCGAGGACAGCCGCTTCGGCAGTGATGACCGCCGCCATAATCTGCCGCGCTTCACTCCGCAGGCGCTGCGCTACAACAGGCCGCTGACTGAGCTGGTAGGGCGCTGGGCGCGGCGCAAGGGCATCACGCCTGCGCAGTTTTCGCTTGTGTGGATGCTGTCGCGCAAGCCATGGATTGTGCCCATACCCGGCACTACGAGTGCTGCCCATCTCGACGACTTTATTGGTGCGGCAGGCGTAAGGCTTACGCCGGACGAGGCCGACGAGTTTGACATGGAATACTCGCGTATCGACCTGATGGGCCATCGTGCCGACCCCTTCACCGAGAGTCAGATAGACAAGTGAGGCATGGCGCGGTCTGTTAGAGTATGGGAGCCGGCAGGGCATGGTGGCGGCACGGGCGGGGCAGAGGCGGTTGTTGCGCCTTATGCAGCTTCTGATTGGGGCATGACAGGCGTGTGATGGCGGCAGACAGATAACATCATGCTGCCTTTATAGAAATAAAAAAATCCCGACAGCCATGACGGCTGCCGGGATTTCTTATGATATAGGCTTATGCAAGATTCTTATTTGTTCACCTTTAATATTCTCGGGCACAGGTTGTTGCCGCTTACATACAGCAGTACGACGCCCTTAGGCAGGCTGTTGAGCTGTGTTGTGGCAGATGTTATGCGCATCTGTGCCAGCTGCTTGCCGTCGGTTGTAAACACTCTCAGCGTTGCGCCTATGGCGTTTTCGCTTACGGTCAGTGTGTTGTTGCTGCTGTTGTAGCTTATCTCAGGCTTCTCGGTAACGGCCTGTGTTATGCCTGATGTGAAGTCGTCGTCGAGCAGCTCGCCCATGAGTCCGTTGAGGTAAACCTCGAGGGCTGTGTAGCCTTCGGCGTTGCGCAGGTTGCGGTCGGCAGCGTCGTTGGCGTTAAGTCCGTGCTCCTTCTCCCATTCGTCGGGCATTCCGTCGCCGTCGGTGTCGGCAGGAGCCTTCTCGTTGCCGTGGTCGAGACCGAAGCCCTCAGCGTCGTTCACAGAGTCGATGATACCCTTCTTGTTGGCCAGCGAGCCGGTGTACTTAGGTGTACCGGTCTTAACGTCGTTGATGACGCGCTGTTCTATCACGTCGCGGTTTATGGTTCCGGCTTTCTCGAGTACTGTGTTGTAGGCGTCTTCTGCAGTCTGAATGTCGGTGAGCATGTAGAGTGCAGGGTCGTATTCGCCCTCGTTGCCCAGAACAGAGTTGTACTTGTAGTAAGGAGTCTCTGTCACGATGCGCTCGTCAACACGCAACTCGTCGAATGTGAAGTGGTCTGAAGCCATTGCCGACCAGTTGTCTGCTGTGGCTGTGGCGTTGCCTTCCATTACGTTTCCGTTGATATACCATTTAGAAGGTGCCCATGACGGACCGATGTCGCGCATGTAACCTACTGATACGAACACAGAGTTAGATGGTGACTGAGGTCCTGGCTTGTAGTAGTTGTTCATGAAGTTGCACTCGTGAACAGAGTTCTTGCCGTTGTAAGAAGTGATTTCGGCTGCGTTCTCTCCGCCATAGCAAGCCTTGGCGCTGCCCCAGTTGAAGTTTACGTTGTTTACGTATTCCATGAATACGACATAGTCTTCGCCGCGTGCGCCGTTGATACGCGGGCTGCGCGAGTTGTTGCCTGCGAGCAGGTTGTGGTGGTATGTTACGGGTGATCCGCCCCACTGTGCGCCATATCCACGGTTACCCTTGTCGTGGCCTGCCTGATAGAGACCTTCGTGAACGATGCTGTACTGCACTGTCAGGAAGTGGCTGTCGGCAGTGTTCATACATTCCTCAACTGACCATCCGAATGCGCAGTGGTCGAATATATAGTTAGAGCAGTTTTCTGTTCCGCAGGCCTGATCCTGCTTGCCGTCACCTGAGCGGAAACGGATGTTACGTATGATAAAGTTCTGTGAACCTCCAAGGTTAACCTTGTCGCCCACGATGCTTATGCCGTCGCCGGGAGCTGTCTGTCCGGCCAGCGTCCAGTCAGAGCGGCTTACGCGCAGGTTTCCGTTGAGATGAATCTCGCCGTTAACGGCAAATACGATAGTTATAGGCTCGTTGGGATACTGCTCGAAAGCCCAGCGCAGAGTTCCTTCTGTGCCGTCGTCGGCAAGAGAAGTTACGGTAACTACCTGTCCGCCGCGGCCTCCTGATGTGTATTTACCGAAGCCTTCTGCCGTCGGGAATGCAAGCATCATGGCGCCTTCCTTGGCTTCAACGGCGTCTGATGTTACGCCGTGGCGTGAGATGCTCTTCACGGTGTATGTAGCGTTGTCGTCAGCGTCCTTTGTGTAAGAAGGCTCTGCCGTCATGTCTACGAATACGCCGTCCTTGTAGATGAGGTAGCCGGCAGCCTTGTCGTCGCCGTCCCATGTGAAGCCGGTTTCAGACACGTTGAAGTTTGAAGGCTCTGCAGCGCCGTTCAGGATTGCGTTATAGTCGAAAGAAACGTCAGAGAATTTAGAGAAGATGAACTCTGGGTTCATGTATGCCTCTACCTCAGCGTCGGTTGCCTGGTGGCTGAAAGATGCGCGTGATGAAGTGTCAATCAGGTTTCCGCTCTTGTCAACGTTCTTGTATTCAAAGTAAGAGCAGTCGTTCTCGGCTCCGCTCCATTCTGTCCATCCCTTGGTGTTGATGTGCTTGTCGAGCGTACACTGTATGAACATTGTTCCGCATTTCTCCTTCCACGGACGTCCCAGATAGTAGTCGCCTGCAGATACGCGCGGAGCCGGCATCACCTGGCAGTTGCGGAAGAACAGGCCGGCATAGAACTTGTCGGTGCTGAGTTCCGGATACAGAGTCTTTGTGAGTGTCAGTCCGGCATCGCCGGCAGCCGTGATGTAGCCGCCGCCCTTGAGACATTTAATCTCGCAGTTCTCAAACCACTCCAGACCGCTGTCGTAGATAAAGTCGGTAGTACCCTCGATGGTACATCTTGTGAAGTATCCGCGTGCGCCGATGTTTGCCTTGTATGTATCCTGGTAGCCGCTTATCAGACAGTTTTTGAAGATGTGTGCGTCGCCTGCCGTAAACAGAGCCTCGGCCTGTCCCACGTTGCCGCTGGTGTTGCGTATGGTGAGGTTCTCGGCGTAGAAGCGTGATGTATACACGTTGAGCGCAGCGCAGTCGTTGTAAGTGTTCTGCGGGTTGTTTGAGCCGCGGTCTACAGATGAAGTCAGGATGGTAGTGGCCTTGTCTTCACCGATAAGACTGATAAACTTGTTCTTGTTAGTCTTGGTGCCCGAGTAGAGGTTTTCCTCATATACGCCCGGACGAATGTATATAATACCGCGTGAGCCGTCGCTTACGGCGTTGATGGCATCCTGGATTTTTGTATAGTCGCCCGTGCCGTCCTGAGCCACGGTGTAGAGCTCTATCGGAGCGTTTGCGTCGGGAGCGTTGTCGTCAGATGTATCGCCGCCGCCCTCGATGTCAGACAGCTCGCCCACGTCGCTCACAGGGTTGTCCTTTGCATACTGAGCCTGCTCGGCAGTTATCTCAGAGCCGAAAATCTGTATCTTGTGTACGCGGGCAGCCTGCTGCTGGCTGTAGGGGTCTTCACGAACTCCGAATATAGGATAGCCCTCTTCGTTGGTCTGAGCCGGATCTTTCATGTTTTCTCCGTCCCATACGCGCCAGCGGATAGACACGTCGTGTGCGTCAATGATATTTTCCATGAAGTATCCCTGGTCGCTGAATGAGGTATAGCCGAACTTATGAAGTTCTGAACCCATCCATACCAGGTGCTTCCATTCACCGTCACCAATCTTTATGTCGCACTTTATTCCGCGTCCCCATGATGTAGAAGACCATGCCCACTGAATGCGTTCTACATAAGGAATGTGGTCGATTTCCATCCATCCGTGCATCGAGATCTTCTCCTGAGTTTCAGGGTCGCGTTCTGTTGAAGCATCGCGGCAGAACTGCACAAATCCGGCTTCGCCATATACAGGCTTTCCGTCTTCTCCGTATTTTATGTTGTCTTCGATATATTTAGTATGGTCCTTGACCGTCCAGTCGTTTACATATTCAGTGCCATATCCTGAAGGATTCTGGCCAAGGTAGTATTGGCGGCAGAATGCAGCCGTAGCGCCGGCATAGCCGTTGTATGATTTTTTGTTAGCAAATGTGCAGTTGTGAAAAAGCACTGGATATTTTACTTCTGTGCCGCCGTTTGCAGGAACTTCAATGACGGTGTTTACGTATGCTCCGTCTGCATATTCAGGGCAGTCCATGCCGGTCTCGCCGGTCCATGTCTGTCCGGGCCACATTTCGTCACTGAAGTTAATGTCGATTATTTTAGGATATGTGGACGAATTGCTCCACTCGGATACAACCGAAGATGGGTCAAGACTTCCGTCAATGGCAGCTCCTGTGTTTAGTGCCGCAGATAATAGCACTGTAGCGGAAAATGCCAGTTTTGATATGAATTTCATGCTTAAAGATTTAATAGTGTTTTTAATGTTTGTAATGACTTTTATAATAAAAAAACGGAACTACGTTTTTCTTTATCGCATAGATTTATAAAAGAAACCGTCTTTCACGCGAAAGGCGGTTTCTTTATCATGAAGAACTTATTATTTAACAATGAACTTCTTACCGTCCTTAATGACGATACCTTTGTAGTTCTTGTCTACTCTCTGACCTGCGAGGTTGTACATCTTGTTGCTGTTAGCATTTTCAGCTTCTATAGAAGATATGCCTGTTGTGCCTTCAGATATTGTCAGATAAACATTTGCATATGTCATGTTCTTCTGCCATTTGCCCCAGTAATATACTTTTACTGTGTATGTTCCTGTGAGATCCTTCAGCTCAGGCAGACATTCTGTTTCTGCAACATCATAGTTTGTAGCCAGACCCCAGCTTTCAAGAAGTTTCTGTGACCATTCAGGCTCTGTAACTTCTGTTGTTGTTACGTGAATGCCGTTGGTGTAGGCTGTCTTGTTGTAGTTGTTGTTCTTGATTCCCTTGTCCTGAGTCTTGTAAACAATATTGCCTTGAGCATCTGTTATTTCAACCTGCCACCAATATGCGTTGCCCAAAAGCAGATATACATCCAAAGCTTCGATGTTTACAGATTTTCCTTCAGGAATATCCATTGTGAATCCAAAGTATTCTTCAGCCTGACGCTCAGTCTGCTCTGCAACTTTCGGATAAATAACATTGTCAGCAGCATAAACAGCTGAAGCTGCCATGCTTTGTGCAGGGTCGCCTGTTACGTTGTAGCCAATGTAGAGATCTGATGCATCAGGAGTTTCCTGGCCGGCTTCTTCACGGAATGTTGCATCCTTACCGCGAATCTCTGTAATTTTTACACCATAGGCTTCCTTAACTGCGGGATCGCCAACCTCCAGAATCTTGAGGTCCAATGGGCGATAAATACCTACTTCACTCTGTGCAAATGCACCTAAGCTCATAAGAACTGTAGCACATAAAGTAAAAATCTTTTTCATCTTCTTAAAATTTAAATGTTTGAATCTTTTTAAAAGGAGCCGCTTACTTGTTCAGCGGCTCCGTCATTTGTCGCTTTTATTTTGTATAAGGGTTATATCCAGGATTCTGACCAAATTCCTCGGCATTCTGTAATTTATCAAGGAATGTATTTGGAATAGGTCTCAGTGCATGATATTCTTGCATGCAGTCGTCTCCGATCATACTTGGGTTACGTCCTACTATAGTAGAGGCGAAGTTGCCTTGTGGGCTATAAATTCGCTTCATGTCGAACCAACGCAGCCATTCTCCGCAGAGTTCGCGAGCACGTTCTGCCATAATCCACTCGATAGTCATGTCTGAGGCAGTAACTTGAGCCTCGCTAAGGTCATGGTCTGGCTTAACCACACGTCTAGTACGTATTTCCTGGTTAATGATGTTTGCAGCTTCAGATGCTTGTCCTAATGCGATGTAGCATTCTGCTGCAATCAGAGGCATTTCTGCATAACGCATAACAGGCACGTCAGCATATCCAAACTGTCCGTTTGCTGCGGCAAGGAGGAATGTTCCGTTTTCATCGCGGTCCCATATGCGATATTTCATAAAGCGCGGGAATGAACTTGCGATGTACTGTGTTGAGGCTGTCGGGTCTGCCTGGTAGTTGCGGAGCGGTGCTCCTCCGTAGGCATTGACATTCTCTGTTTCAAAAACGTCATCAATGTCGATGGCTGCATATGTCCTGCTTTTTTTGAAATCGTCTGTGAGACTCTTCTTTGTGAAATACAAAGCTGTGTCGCCTACTTCAATCTGCTTGCCAATCAGGTTAGGACGGAGATATCTGTTTGCAAGAGCTTCGGTCCATGTGAATGTTTTGCTTGAATTTTCAGGGAATGCCTCCTGGAATATAACGTCATAGCGCAGGTCCCAGTCCTCCCAAAGGTTGAGGAAGTAATAGGTAGGCATAAGCAGTGTGCCTTCTGACGGATATTCCCATGTGGTTGCAGTATTTCTGATACCGGCGTTACCTACAAGTTTCGGTGCAAAATAACGGTACAGACGGTTTGGCTTGCTGTCAGGGTTCAGACTTGAGTTAGATGAGAATGTAGTAACCCACAGGAACTCAGTGTTGTTCTTGTTGTTCTTTGCCTGCCATATCTCATCGTAAGTATTGTAAATCTGAATGCCATAAGCAGCCTTGTTGTTTATAACGTCAAGTGCTGCCTTGAGCGCCTCTTCATAGAAGTATTTCTGCTCTGCGCTTCCGGCAGTCTCATACTGAGCACGAGTCAGCAGAACGCGTGCAAGGAGAGCCTTGGCTGCTTTCTTTGTAGAGCGGCCTATGTGTCCGTTATACGGTGTCACCGGCAGCTTCTCTGCTGCAATTCTTGCATCAGGTATGATAACGTCGTCATAAATTTTCTTACGGTCTGTTCTTACTGCGGTAAATTCTGCTGTTTGTGTTTCTTCCAGACGTAACTCAATGTCTCCGAAGAATTCAACAAGCCACCAATAGCAGTATGAGCGCATGAAGCGTGCCTCACCTTCGAAATCGAGCTGCTGAGCTTCTGTGAGACCAACAACGTCATCAAGGCGGTTGATTATGGCATTGGCATCATTGATGTTGTCATAAACACGGTTCCATACGTTTGCTATCTGACCGCGGTCGCCCTGCAGGTCGACGCAGCGTGTCAGCTGTTTTCCGTATTCATAGTTAGAACCGATGTTCTGCCAGATGTCAGCGTTGCCTTCCATATACAGACAGGGATCCTCGCGTCCGTAATATTTCCAGCGGAAGTTATAGTACATCTGGTTGACAAGATCCTCCATTCCTTCAGGTGTCTTGAACACCTGGTCTGCGCCTTCTCCTGACGGGTTATATTCGTCAAGGCTGCATGATGTTAACGAAAATGCAGTAGCACCGATAAATAATGCACCGGCAATATGTTTATTAATAATATTTTTCATGTTTACTTTTTATTAGAAGTTTACATTAAGACCTATTGTTACGCTACGCTGGTTTCCTTCTGGATCATAATGTTTCTGCCATTCATTCTTAACGAAATACAACGGGTCGTTGATAGTTGCGTATATGCGCAGGTTGCTTATTCTCATGGCCTTAAGTGCCGATTTAGGCAATGTATAGCCAAGTGTTATTCTCTTCAGCTTTATGAAAGAGTTGTCGCAGTAGGCAAGTGCCTGATAGCCGACATAGTCGTAAAGGTTACGTCCTTTGTACAGTGCAGGGAGTGATCCGCCCTCATTTGTTCCGGCTGCCCAATAGTCAAAGTTAGTTGTCATGCCGCCTGTAGAAGGATCATAGTTTGCAACTTTGCTTTCAGCCCACTGTCCCCAACGTGCGTAGAGATAGATGTTGAGGTCCCAGTTCTTGTATCTGAGGTCATTGTTGAATCCGGCAAACCAGTCTGGTGATGTTGAACCAACATAACCGATGTCGTCATTCTGGTCGATAACGTAGTCGCCGTTAAGGTCGGCAACCTTTATGTCGCCCGGCTTGAACGGATTGGTCTTTTCTGCATCTTTAAAGTATTTAGCAGCCTCGTCAGCTTCAGCTGTGGTCCATATTCCAAGATACTTGAATGTGTTGTATGACTTGATAGGATGGCCAATCATAAGAGTCTGTGTCTCTTTTGCTGTACCGATCATGATGTCTGTTCCGTCAACAAGGTCAGTAATCTTCTCTCTGTTTGCAGAGAATGTAAGTGTTGAAGACCAAGAGAAGTCTTTTGTTACAATGTTACGGCTGTTTACGGTGAACTCAAAACCTGTGTTCTTTGTAGAACCGATGTTTGTGTATGTAGCGTATTTACCGTCCATACCGGCTGATGTCGGAAGTGAGCGCAGCAGGATAAGGTCTGTAGTCTTGGTGTTATACCAGTCGAATGTTACGCTCAGACGGTTGTTCAGCAGCACTGCATCGAAACCTAAATCAAATGTTGTAGATTTCTCCCATTTTGTGTCTTTGTTTGCGATTACATAATATCCGCTGCCGTTTTGGTCTGCCACACCGAGAATATATCTGTTTGCAGAGATATCCTGGAAGCCGAAGCTCCAGTTTGCGAATGTTACTCCTGACTGTGTTCCGTAAACACCAATACCGGCATTACCTGTAACACCATATGTAGCACGTATCTTTAAATCATCCAGCCATGACTTAGTCTTTTTCATGAAGGCTTCATCAGATATACGCCATGCCAAAGCTGCTGACGGGAACCAGTCCCACTTGTTGCCGTCGGCGAGTTTTGACGAACCGTCTCTACGTAAAGATGCGGTTACGAGGTAGCGGCTCTTCCAGTCGTAAGAGATACGTCCTGCGTAAGAGAAGTTCTGTGCCTGTGTATAGAGGCTTGAGTGTATAGAGCTTCCGTCTTCTCCGTCATTGCTGCCGAGGTTCCACCACAGGTTGCCGGGTATTGTCTGTCCTTTTGATGTAGCAGACATTTCGTCTTTTATCGTCTTGTTCCATGTCGTAAGAAGAGTTACGCCAAGGTGGTGATCGTTAGGCAGTTTTGTGAAGTTGTATGTCAGGATGTTGTTCCACTCTATGTATGTACCAGAGGCTTTTGTCATTTCGGCAGTGCTTTTCTGTCCTGTCTTGTCAAGGTTTGCAGCAGACTTGCCGTCAGTGTATGTTCCCTCTGAAGAGTTTGTAATGTGTGTGTTGAGCTGTGAGCGGAAGGTGAGTCCCTCTATAGGATGAATGTCAACGTATGCGTTGGCTACGATGTTTGTGAAGTATGACTCGTTCTTATATAAGTCATCTCCGGCACCGTCGATAAGCGGATTCACGTATCCGTCGCTTGCGAGCGGGCGCTCAACCAAAGTGTTGCCTATGTTATATGTGTCTGTTTCGGCATCATATACACCATAGGGTGAGCCGAGCTCCAGGCTGGTAGTTGTTGCCTTCTCATAAGGAGAAGATGCGTTGCGTGAGTGTGTGAGCTGGAAGTTTACACCAGCATTGATCCAGCTGTAGAGCTTATGGTCAATGTTTGCACGCAGTGTATATTTGTCTGTTCCTGAACTTCTCTTCCATTTGTTGCCGTCGTTGGCATATCCGAGAGAGAATCTGGCCTGTGTCTTTTCTGTACCTCCAGACAATGTCACGGTGTGCTTGTTGCTCCATGTCACGTCCTTCTGCAGCAGTTTCTCATAGTCAGTCCATACGCCTGCACGGAATGCTGCATAGCTCTCGAGGTCTGAGAATAGCGATGCGTCGTCGTTGGTGCTGTTCCATAATCCTGCGTTTTGTGCTGCAAGCTTGAGTGTTTCGTAATAGTTCTCCGGCGAGCGGTATTCTGCTCTGTCGGGGCGGAATGCTGCTGTTACATATCCGTCGTAAGACACCTGCATTTTGCCTGCTTCGGCCTTCTTTGTTGTAATGATGATAACACCGTTGGCACCCTGAGAACCATAGATTGCTGTAGATGATGCATCTTTCAATACGTCTATAGACTCAATATCGTTAGGGTTAAGGTCGCTCATAGAACCTCCCTGTACGCCGTCGATGATAACGAGCGGGTCGTTGCTACCGTTGATAGAGCGGTTACCGCGGATTCTCATGTCGTCGCCGTTGATGTCAAGACCTGAGATGCGTCCCTGAAGTGCAGTTGCTACGTCTGATGTAGGCGTCTGCACGATAGCGTCTGCCTTGATTGAGGCAACAGAACCGGTCAGGTCGCGCTTCTTTACTGTACCGAAACCGATTACGACAACCTCGTCAAGGTCGCTTGCCACCGGCTTCAACTGCAGGTTAAGGGTGTTTGATGTTACCTTCACTGTCGTTGTCTCATAGCCGACATAAGACACTTCGATAAAGTCTCCCTGGTTTGCTGATAATGAGAACTTACCGTCCAAGTCTGTTACGGCTGCTGCTCTGCTGCCTTTCACTCTGACAGTAACTCCGATCATAGGCTCGCCGGTTTCGTCAGTAATAGTACCTTTTACCGTGCGGCTCTGCTGAACTACCTGTACCGCCATTTCCTTAGCCTCTGCATTCTCTGCATAACCGCAGGCGGGTATGCACAGTAGGGCAGAAAGACTGAAAATGACAGAAGTTTTTGTCAAGGCTTTGCCTGAATAATGCTTCATGTTCTTTTTCATATTTTAATTCTGTTGTTAAACATTAGTGACAAAGATATACCTAAACGCCGGCATTAGACGACACGCATGATTAACGTGCCAGAACACGCCATTGTTTGTTTTTGGTGCTTTGCTTATAGTAGTTTTAATAGGCTTATGACTAAAAAGTTAATCTAAAATCACGTATGTAAAGTTTTCAAGAACTTGTCAAGGTAAAATGTTTTCTTACAGCAATCTGTTTTTAACCATTGATAAAGGTTTATGTTTTTCTTTATGGCAGGTTGTTTTCTTTTTTTGCAAATATAAATGTTTTTTTATTCTTATCTACAGAATAACATGAAAAAGACTTGGCTGTATCAAAAAAGATAGTTTTTTACTCAAAATTTAGCGTATAGTGCTGCTGAAATCAAGAAAAGACTGACTTGTAATCATGATAAATTGGTTAAACATATCTATGCTTTGGCTTTATGTCCTTTAACGAGTGCTGTCTGACATTTAGTTATATTGAACACCTTATTTCATTTGTAAAATGATTTTTGTGTATAGCATTTTGATATCTTGGCGGGATGTTAGGCGATAAATGGTTATATTTGCTCTTGATTTTAATCAAGTCTTGCGAAACGCTTTACCTTAATAATTATAAAGAAAAACAAACGATGAGAAAACTTTTACTTTCACTTTTATTTGCTGTTGCGGGCGCTCCTGCATGCGTCATGGCACAGCATGGGCTTGTGGGCTTTGCCAACTATGCCGACCTCGGATTGCGCGGAACCACCGGAGGGGCCGGCGGAAAGATTGTGCATGTAACTAACCGCGCCGACTTTGAGAAGTATGCCGGGGCAGAGGAACCTTATATAATAATACTGGATGCCGACCTGAAGGGCTTTTACGACTACAGCACCGACCCTAAGCAGAAGCACGACGTGGTGTCGGTGGCAAGCAACAAGACCATCATAGGAGGAGGCAGCGGCGCAAGGCTCGACAGTCTGGGACTTGACATCAAGGACCGGCAGAACATCATTATACGAAATCTGAAGATATCTAAGGCCGACCCTGATGCTATAGCCTTCAGAAACAGCCACCACGTGTGGATTGACCACTGCGACCTTTCGAGCCAGAAGGAGGAGAACGACGCCAACGACGGCCTGCTCGACTTTACCTACGGCTCGAGCTATCTGACGGTGTCGTGGTGTAAGTTTCACGACCACGACAAGTCGTCTATATGCAGTTCGGGCACGCGTAATATTGCCGACTACGGCCGACAGCGCGTAACGTATCATCACAACGCGTTCATCAACTGCACGCAGCGCAACCCGCGCATAGGCTACGGCCTGGGCCACATCTTCAACGACTACAACGAGCGCAACACGTCTTATGCCATAGGCATGTTTGCGCGTGCCGTGGTGAATGTGGAGAACTGCTACTTCAAGGATGTGAAGACGCCGTTCAGCCAGATGTACGCCACGAGCGAAGGCGACGCCTACTGGGGATTCCTGAAGAGCGAGGGCAACGTATTTGAAGGCAGCAAGGGCGAGGGCAACAGCAGCGGATTCGACGTGAGCCGCTACTATCAGTATGACTTCGCGATGGACGATGCGCAGAGCGTTCCGGGCCTGGTGGCTCAGATGGGCTGCGTGGACGGCATAGAGAGCGACATTATTCCCTTTCCGGGCGACGGCGCAATAGGCGTTGTCAGAGGCACGCAGATAGCCTGTGGCGACATAGAGGGCGCCACGGGTTATATATATAAGGTGGGCACTTCGCCCGATGCGCTCCAGCAGTGCGACCCTGCGGCGCTCGAGCTGCAGCCCGCCACGACATACTATTGGCAGGTTACGGTAGACGGCGGAGAATATTCGGGCAAGACCTCGGGCGTGTTCCGCTTCACCACTGCACCGGCCGAGGCCACATATCCCACGCCCTTTGACGGCGAGCAGCACGCTTCGCTGCGCGAGGTTGACGGATCTACGTCGCCCTGCGTGCCGCTGAGCCTGCGCTGGCGCGAAGGCTTCGATGCTGAGGGCTACACCGTGTATATGGGCACCGACAGCAGTCTTGACGACGCCGAGGCCAATTATGTCGAGACGGAGGAATGGCAGCCCGGCAGCCTGCGCTACGGTCAGACATATTATTGGCGCGTGGATGCCACCGCCGCCGACGGCTCTGTGGCTACGGGCGACGTGTGGAGCTTCACGTCGGACATAAGCCATGCACATGAAGGGCGCAACGAGGTGGAGCATGCCGTAAGGGGAGCGCTGTGCTTCCCTGAGCTCGACAACCAACCTTCATGGATTCTTGCCTCTAACGACTCGTGCAACGTGGGCGACCAGGGCCCCGGCTACATGAGCTTTGTGTGGGCCGGCGAGGCTGCCGAATACGACATCACTACGGCCTACTTCGACGAGGCTTCGGGGCAGGGATGGTTTGGCCTGTACGTTGGCGAGGAACTGAAAGACCAGTGGACGGCAAAGGCCAACAACAACAAGATGGCCACACGCGTTACCAGAAACGTGCCTCTCGATGCCGGCGATGAGCTTAGACTCGAGTTCTACACCAACGGCAACATGCGCTGCCGCACCGACTATATCGACATAGCCCCGTCGTCAGGCTCGTCGGGCATCGAGAGCATAGAAGGCCCGGCACAGCAGCAAGTGCGCATCTACTCGCTCGACGGCCGCTATCTCGGCAGCGACATCGGCAGGCTTGGTAAGGGCATATACATTATTGACAACCGCAAGGTGGTTATATCAGGCAGATAACTGCATGCAGCGGCAGCAGTGCCGCGGCTCTCTGCTTCGCATCTCGGTCCCGCAGGGCAGGGTGCGGGGCAGTCGGAGCAACGGCTATGCCAAACATCATGACATGGATTGTGAAACCATGTTTTTAACATTCTAGCAAATTTTGTTAACACTTCGTCTCGGCTTAAAATAGAGACGGAGTGTTAATGTTTTTAACCTTTCGCCCCGTTTTTTTGCTCTTTCCGTCCGCTTTCATGCCTTCTTCATCACCGTTTGCCGCCTTTTATGTTGCAAAAGGTATCGTTTTGCATCGCAGAACATGGCCTTTTATGCCCCGAAACATGTCCTTTTGTAAGCCGAAAAGCCTTGTTTTGGCAGTCGTTTTGCAGTTGCTGAATTGCCGACAGAATGTAACAGTCTGACATACAGCATGATATAAAAATGTTGGTTTTTACGCTTTTCTCTGTCAAACGCTTGCCGCTCTTGTAATATTCTCGTTTTAACTATTCTTAATTAACATAATTAACGATATTTTACTTGCATCCGTCCCTGTTTCCGTCCCTGTCCTTGCGGCTCTTCACCGCATTGCTCTGCATGCTCATGATGCAGCCTTTTCGAAGGTCGGCCGGCTGCGCCTTGTGGCTTGCTTAGGGTGTGTCGCATAGCCGTCTTTGCCGCCCCCGTTTCATGGTCGCCCGTACTTATCCGCCGGCATGCTTATGCCGTAGGTGAGAGAGGCCGAAAGTTGCCATAAAGTCGCTTTCTCTATAAATATTGTATTACAAACTGCATAAAAACCGCAAAATATTTGCTAACCTGCGATTTTATTGTTAATTTTGCAGCGTTCAGTGGAATGAGGGGCTTTACGAAGTCCCTCATTTTATTTTAAATACCCGTTTATGATAGACAAAAACGTAGTAAAAAATTTAGTTGACGAGTGGCTTAAGGACAAGGAGTATTTCCTGGTAGACATCGAAATCAGCCAAGACGACAAGATTGTAGTTGAAATTGACCATGCCGACGGTGTGTGGATTGAAGACTGTGTGCAGCTCAGCCGCTTCATTGAGGACCATTTGAGCCGTGATGAAGAAGACTATGAGCTCGAGGTGGGCAGCGCCGGGCTGGGACAGCCCTTCAAGGTGCCGCAGCAGTATGTCAACTTTGTCGGAAAGGAAGTTGAGGTTCTCGACGCCGACGGCAAGAAGTTCCGCGGCGTGCTCAAGGCCGTTGACGGGCGCAACTTTACCGTAACGGTGAGAGAGAAGGTTAAGAAGGAAGGCTCAAAGCGCCCCGTGCTGACAGACGTAGACCACGATTTCAGCATGGACAGCGTTAAGTACACCAAGTATCTCATAAGCTTCAAGTAGGAGCAGTGCGCCCCGTGGCGCCGATATGTGCATGAGTTTTAGGCGGCACTGCCGCCCTGACAGATGATAATAATAAAATAAAAATATACAGACAGCTATGGTAGCAAGAAAGAAAGAGGAAGAAACCGTGAGCATGGTTGACACCTTCAAAGAGTTTAAAGATACCAAGAATATCGACCGTACCACTCTGATGAGTGTGCTGGAAGAGAGTTTCCGCAACGTTATCGCGAAGATTTTTGGCAGCGACGAGAACTTTGACGTTATTGTCAACCCCGATAAAGGCGACTTCGAGATTTACCGCAACCGTATTGTTGTGGCCGACGGCGAGGTGAAAGACCAGAACAAGGAGATAGCCCTCAGCGACGCAATAAAGATTGAGCCCGACTATGAGGTGGGCGAGGAGGTGAGCGAGAAGGTTGACTTCAGCAAGTTTGGCCGCCGCGCCATCCTTAACCTCCGCCAGACACTGGCATCAAAGGTGCTCGAGCTTGAACACGACAGCCTCTACAACAAGTATAAAGACCGCGTGGGCCAGGTTATCGCCGGCGAGGTATATCAGGTGTGGAAGCGCGAGGTGCTGCTCGTTGACGACGAGAACAACGAGCTCATCCTGCCCAAGTCGGAGCAGATACCTCACGACGTTTACCGCAAGGGCGAGACCGTGCGTGCCGTGATCAAGGAGGTGAACAACGAGAACAACAACCCGAAGATCATACTTTCGCGCACAAGCAACATGTTCCTTGAGCGCCTGCTCGAGGCTGAGGTGCCCGAAATAGCCGACGGACTCATTACCATAAAGCGCATTGCCCGCATGCCGGGAGAGCGCGCCAAGATAGCCGTTGAAAGCTACGACGACCGTATAGACCCTGTTGGAGCCTGCGTAGGTGTTAAGGGTAGCCGCGTTCACGGCATCGTACGCGAGCTGTGCAACGAGAACATCGACGTTGTTAACTACACCGCAAACATCAAGCTCTTCATCCAGCGTGCGCTCAGTCCGGCAAAGATTTCGAGCATCAACGTTGACGAGGAGAACAAGAAGGCAGAGGTTTATCTCCGTCCCGAAGAGGTGTCTCTGGCCATCGGCCGCGGCGGTATGAACATCAAGCTTGCCAGCATGCTTACCGAATATACTATCGACGTATTCCGCGAGCTCGACGAGAGCGAGGTAGACGAGGACATCTATCTCGACGAGTTCTCTGACGAGATCGACCAGTGGATCATCGACTCTATCAAGGGCATTGGTCTCGACACCGCCAAGGCTGTGCTCAACGCTCCGCGCGACATGCTCGTAGAGAAAGCCGACCTCGAGGAAGAGACCGTTGACAACGTGCTGAAGATACTCAGAGCCGAGTTTGAAGGAAATTAAGTAATTCATAGTTCATAATGCATAATTCATAATCAGGCCTCCGGGCTTTTGGGTTGGCATTATGAGGCTTTGGCCGCCGGACGGGCGCCAGTGGCGTCCGCCGGGCACAGATGCCAATTATGAATTATACACACTGGTGATATTTTACGAATTATGAATTATTAAACAAATTTCGGCAACAGCCAATTACTTAATTAAGAAAATGAGCATAAGATTAAATAAAGCAATACGAGAATTGAATATAGGACTCCAGACCGCAGTTGAGTTCCTGAGAAAAAGAAGTGACCTTGGAGAGGTCAAAGAAGAACTGAGCTTCAAGCTCAGCGACAGTCAGTATAACGCACTTGTTGAGGCTTTCAAGTCGGACAAGGAGGTGAGAAGCCAGGCCGAGAAGCTGTTGCTCAAGCATCCGAAGGAGAAGAAACGCCAGTCGGACGGCAACAAGGAGCGCCGGGCGGACAACGCTGTGAGAAGCGTAAAGCCGCAGAAATATACACCCCTTGGAAAGATTGACCTCGACAGCCTGGGCAAGAAGCCTGCCGCCAAACCGGCGGCGCCGGCCGAGAAGCCGCAGGAGGCTGCCGTTGCAGAACAGCCTAAGCCCGAGGTGAAAGAGTCTGCTGCCGCTACGGTGCAGGCCAAGAGCCAGGAGCCTAAGCCCGAACAGCCGGTTGCGGCGGCTGAGAAGAAGCCGGCAGAGCCAGCACAGCCCGCAGGCAATACTACAGCTGTTGTCGAAGAGAAGAAGACTGAGCCTGAAAAGGTTCAGCCCGAAGCAAAACCCGAGGCCAAGGCCGCAGAGCCGCAGGCACAGCAGCCGGCAGCACCCGAAAAGCCGGCAGAGCCGGAACCCGTAAAGGAAGAGAGCAAAATCTTCACACTGAAGAGCGAGAAGAAGCTCGCACCGAAGGTGAACGTGCTCGGAAAGATTGACCTCGACTCGCTCAACCAGAGCACCCGTCCGAAGAAGAAGACCAAGGAGGAGCGCCGCAAGGAGCGCGAGGAGAAGGCCATGCAGGCTCATCCCGACGGAAAGAAGAAACGTTCGCGCATAACCAAAGAGCGCGTAAACATAGACCAGGCCGTTAAGCAGAACAACAACGGCGGTGGCGACAGCCACGCAGACAAGGGCAACGCCAAGAAGAAGAACCGCAAGCGCAACCACAAGCCGCTCGAGGTTAACGAGGAAGACGTTGCACGTCAGGTAAAGGAAACTCTGGCACGACTCACCAGCAAGGGCCAGAACAAGAAGGGAGCCAAGTACCGCAAGGAGAAGCGCGAGGCCGCTCAGGAGCATCTGAAGGAGCAGCGCGCCGAGGCAAAGGCAGAGAGCAAGACGCTGAAGCTTACGGAGTTTGTAACCGTGAGCGAGCTTGCGAGCATGATGAACGTATCTGTAAACCAGGTAATCGGTACATGTATGAGCGTAGGCATCATGGTTTCTATCAACCAGCGACTCGACGCCGAGACCATCAACCTTGTTGCCGACGAGTTCGGTTTCAAGACAGAGTATGTAAGTGCGGAAGTTTCTGAAGCCATAACCGAGGAGGAGGACGACGAGAACGATCTCGTGCCGCGCGCGCCTATCGTAACAGTGATGGGACACGTAGACCACGGTAAGACATCGCTCCTCGACCACATACGCAACACCAACGTGATTGCCGGTGAGGCAGGAGGCATCACGCAGCACATCGGAGCGTATAACGTTACGCTTGCCGACGGCCGCAAGATAACCTTCCTCGACACCCCGGGACACGAGGCCTTCACCGCCATGCGTGCCCGCGGAGCTCAGGTAACCGACATCGCCATCATCATCATATCTGCCGACGACAGCGTCATGCCTACCACACGCGAGGCCATCGCTCACGCCCAGGCAGCCAACGTTCCGATGGTGTTTGCCATAAACAAGATAGACAAGCCGGGAGCCAATCCGGACAAGATACGCGAAGACCTGGCCAACATGAACCTGCTCGTAGAGGAGTGGGGCGGTAAGTACCAGTGTCAGGAGATAAGTGCCAAGAAGGGCATCGGCGTTGACGACCTTCTGGAGAAGGTGCTTCTCGAGGCAGAGATGCTCGACCTCAAGGCCAATCCTAACCGTAAGGCTACGGGCAGCATCATCGAGTCGTCGCTCGACAAGGGCCGCGGATATGTGTCTACGGTGCTTGTAAGCAACGGAACACTGCGCGTAGGCGACAACGTGATAGCCGGAACAAGCTACGGCCGCATCAAGGCCATGTTCAACGAGCGTAACCAGCGCATCGAGAAGGCATCTCCCGCAGAGCCTGCCATCATTCTCGGTCTTAACGGAGCGCCTACAGCCGGCGACACCTTCCATGTGCTTGAGACCGAGCAGGAGGCACGCGAGATAGCCAACAAGCGTCTGCAGCTGCAGCGCGAGCAGGGCTTGCGCACACAGAAGCGACTCACCCTCAGCGACATCAGCCACCGCATTGCCCTCGGTTCGTTCAAGGAGCTTAACATCATCGTCAAGGGTGACACCGACGGTAGTATCGAGGCTCTTAGCGACTCGTTCATCAAGCTCTCTACAGAGAAGATCAAGGTGGACGTAATCTACAAGGCCGTAGGTCAGATTTCAGAGAGCGACGTTACGCTTGCCGATGCTTCTGACGCCCTCATCGTGGGCTTCCAGGTTCGTCCTTCGGCAGCAGCCCGCAAGCTTGCCGACCAGGAAGGCGTTGAAATCAACACCTATTCGGTTATCTATGATGCCATAGAAGACGTCAAGTCTGCTATGGAGGGTATGCTCGAGAAGGTCAAGAAGGAGGTTGTTACCGGTCAGGTTGAGGTTCGTGAGGTTTACCACATTTCTAAGGTCGGAACCGTTGCCGGAGCTTATGTTACCGAAGGCAAGGTTCACCGCACCGACAAGGCGCGCGTCGTGCGCGACGGTATCGTGGTTCATACCGGCGAGATCAATGCCCTGAAGCGCTTCAAGGACGATGTCAAGGAGGTTGGCGTCAACTTCGAGTGCGGTATCAGTCTGGTCAACTTCAACGACATTCAGGTGGGCGATATCCTCGAGACCTTCATGGAGATAGAGGTTAAGCAGAAGCTATAACATAACGAGTGATTTTTCTTTCACAAATAGATTCTTCATTATGCGCCGTTCCTTTTAAGGGGCGGCGCTTTTTTGTGCCGTGAAATTTTATTCATATTTAATTCACTATTATTTTGCGCCATACACTATTTATACTATATTTGCACTCGTTTAATGCGATTAACCTAAATTCTGATATAATAAATGAAAAAGCTTATCGGTGCCGTTTTGTTCGGTGCGTGTGTCCTGACCGCCAATGCGCAGGACGAAATACTGAGGCTGAAGATGCTTACAAGGGTCGACTACCAGAGAGAATACATCAACGGTGAGGCCATACACGACAACTCCGGCTTTAAGGGAAAATATCTTATGTTTGCCATAGACGGAAAGATAGACGAGCATTTCTCTTATGCCTATCGCCAGCGTCTTAACGTGGGTCATTCAGACATGAGCTTCTTTGATGCTACTGACTGGGCCCGCGTAGTATATACTCCCGACGGCCAGTGGGAGTTCTCGGCAGGTAAGGATGTCGTGGCAGTGGGCGGATATGAGTATGACAAGAACCCCGTGGACGTCTACGCAGCATCTGAATACTGGAACAACATATCTCCCTTCCAGCTCGCGGCCACTGTCAGCTACACCACGCCAGGCAGGCACAGCAAGTTTATAGCGCAGTGCAGCCAGAGCATCTACCGCTCCAATGCCCCCGACATGTATTCGTATAACCTTATGTGGATAGGCAACCACGGCTGCCTGGGCACGATGTATTCGGCCAACCTTGTTGAATATATGCCCGGCAAGTATATCAGCTATCTTGCTCTCGGCCATAAGCTCACGCTCGGCAAGCTGTGCATCGAGGCCGACTTCATGAACCGCGCCTCGTCGGGCCACACGTTCCTGTTTAAAGACTGCTCTATAATGGCAGAGCTGGCCTATCGCCCGATAGAGAAACTTAATCTGCTCGGCAAGGTTACTTACGATGTAAACCATACGGGCAAGGATGCCGACTATTCGGTGTACGACGGCACGGAGCTTACCTCAGTTGGTGGCGGCGTAGAGTTTTATCCGCGCGACAACATCCGCCTGCACGCCATGTATGCACATACGTTCGGCACCAACGGCAATCCCGAAGGCACCATGAAGCCCGGACGCGACTATATGAGCGTAGGCCTTACGTGGAACGTCAACCTGCTTAGCCTGAAGAATCCCTGGAAGAAAGACGACAACTAAAGACCGTTCTTTCTGACTGTTATACTGTCGTCCGGCTGTCCTGACACAGCGGCATGCAGCCGGACGCCTTGCAGAACAAAAGATATAACTTAACCTTAATAACTGCTATGATGAAGACAATGTTAAAGAGAGTCTGGCAGGCCATACCGAGCGGAATAGTCTGTCTGTGCGTAATTTTTGCGCTTTTCGGTTACATCGGTTCAATCATGGGCGTGCCCAATATGCTTAACACCATAATGAAGACCGCCCACGACCTTCTGCTCAACACCGTGTTTTATCTCATGGGCATCTGCGTCATCACGGGCGCCATAGGCCGCCTGTTTGTAGAGTTCGGCGTGGTGAGCCTGCTCGAGAAGCTGCTCCGCCCGCTCATGCGTCCGCTTTTCAATCTGCCCGGAGTGGCATCGCTCGGAGCCGTAATGACCTTCCTGTCGGACAATCCGGCCATCATCTCGCTGTCGCAGGACAAGCGCTTCAGCAGTTATTTCAAGAAATATCAGTTTATCTCGCTCACCAACTTTGGCACGGCCTTCGGTATGGGTCTGCTCGTCATGGTGTTCATGGTGGGGCAGGGTTTCTACATCGAGCCTCTGATAGGGCTCTTCGGAGCCTTTGTCGGCTGCATCGTGTCCACCCGCCTCATGCAGCGCAAGATTCTGAAGGCATACCCGCAGTATGCCGAAGAGCAGGTGTGCGACCCGCATGAGGTTGAGGAAGAGGAGCAGAAGGAAGAGCAGAAGAGCCTGTTCCTGCGCACGCTCAACTCGCTTCTCGACGGCGGACGCACCGGTGTAGACATCGGCATAGCCATCATTCCCGGTGTGCTCATTATATCTACGCTCGTCATGATGCTCACGTTCGGCGCCGGAGCCAACGGCTACGACGGCTCGCCGTATCAGGGCGTAGAGCTTCTGCCGTGGCTCGCCAACAAGATCGACTTCCTGTTTGCGTGGCTCTTCGGCTTCAACGACCCGCATCAGGTGGCATTCCCCATAACAGCTCTCGGCGCCGTTGGAGCGTCGCTCGGCCTTATACCCGGCTTTATGAGCGCCGGATGGGTAGACGGCAACGCCATAGCCGTGTTCACTGCCATCGGAATGTGCTGGAGCGGATACCTCAGCACGCATACAGCCATGCTCGATTCTCTCGGCTATCGCGAGCTGACGTCCAAGGCCATTGTTTCGCATACCATCGGCGGCATTGCAGCCGGCATGGTGGCGCATTGGACTTATGTGCTCGTGATGCTGATATAAAAAAGTTTTGATAAAAACTCGTCACTCGTCACATCTCCATGTATCATTCTGATTATCAGCAGTATAAGGTGTGACGAGTTGAAAGTCCCACTCATCACGCGTGACGAGTGGGATTTTTAACTCGTCACGCTCTATGGCGTTGACATACAGCCGGTTATGTCTGTTTGTGACGAGTGATGAGTTTTTAAGAAAAAATTTTGTGCGCGTTTAATAGTCTGTCCTTTCCTAAGTTTGGTTGATTTCAGGCGGTCTTTTTCCTTATAAAAGTTGACTCCGGTTATACTTTATAACTGTTATTGGTTGACGCTACTTATTATAAACCACAAGCCTTTGTTTATACTTTCAGTCTGAAGACACACCTTTCGCATTATAAAATGCCGTCTTTTACATCATAAAAGGCCACGTTTTGCATTGCGAAAGGTCACATATTGCAGCCTTATTTGCCGTCTTTTACCTGTCGTTATAGTTCATCCTCAATAGCTTTCGTCAGGCATGTTATTTTAGTTGCCGCAATTATGTTGCCCCAGTCCATGCGTTTTCTGCCGTTGCCTGTTTGATGACGAGCGGCAATCCGGCCGGGCCAAAATGCTCTTGGCTTAAACCATGTCATGCCTTTTTGTGCCTTATGCCCCATATTCCTAGTTCGGTGTCTTAAAATCCCAGTTCATCGTTTATTTGTTTTATTTATGCTTGTGTATGGCTAACTTTGTGAAAAAAAGCAATGAGAAGAATATTAACCTACACAATCACGCTTATGATGCTGTGCATCACGGCAGGTAAGCTCTCGGCGGCTCCGCGCGAGCTGCGCATCACTGACGGCAGCAACAGTATAACATTGGCTTTCGACAGCGAGCCCACGGTTACGTTCTCAGAGACGGCACTTGTGGTTACGGCAGGCGAAAGCACGCTGGAATATCCGCTGACATCTACAGTGACCTTCGATTTTGTCGATGCCTCAGGCGTCAAGTCAGTAACCGCACCCGACGTGCGCTTCTCGTTCAGCTCTTCGGCAATAAGCGTCGAAGGACTTGCAGCCGGCGAGGCCGTGGCCGTCTACACCTATGGCGGACAGATGGTTGCCCGTGCCGTTGCCGACAACGGCGGCAGCTGCACCATCGATGCCGGCACGCTGCCCAGACAGCCCCTTATAGTAAAGACAAGTAAAACCGCATATAAAATAATATTAAGATGAACACCATGAACAGAATAATGTCAGCATTCCTGTTGACGGCGGCTGTATGCATGCCTGCCATGTCACAGACAGTTACGGTATTCCAGAAGAACGGCGAAACCGTGAAATATAAAGTGAGCGATGTAGAGAAAATTGTCTTCGAGGGAGAGAAGCCCGTCGACGAGACCAACCTTCTGAGCGAGAAGTATGTTCCGTGTGAGGCCTTCCGCAACTGGATAGACCAGAACCTGGGCGACGGCAGCGGATATTATTCGCTCGACCAGGCTGCCGCTTACGACGGCACGATAGACATAACCGGACTGACCGACATAACCGACATAACGGGCATTGAACACTTCACGTCGCTTACGCGCCTTGTCAGCGAGAACGTAACCTTCCCCGACTTTGACGTTGCGGCGCTTAAGAATCTTACATATCTTAAGATTGTGAACAACTCAAAATGCACCACGCTCGACCTTTCACAGCTTGTCAAGCTTGAGACAGTCAGTCTGTCGCACGACGCCCTGACAACTCTCAAACTGGGCAACAACAGCGTGCTGAAGACTCTTATCTGCGACACCAACATGCTTCAGGATATTGACCTCACGGGATGCACCTCGCTCGAGTCGTTCGTGGCTTCGTGCAACAACCTCTCAAACCTCGTGCTGCCCGACTCACCGCTCAAGACGCTCGCCATACACACCAACAGCAATATAAGGTCGATAGACGTAACCAAGGTGAAGCCTACGCTCGAGCTGCTTAACGTCAACGCCTGCGGACTGACAGAGTTTGACCCGACAAACTGCCCTAAGCTCGACTGGCTTGAGTGCGGACAGAACAATCTGAAGACTCTCGACCTTTCAGGATGTCCGCTGCTTACAAGCGTGCGCTTCGACAACACTTCCATAACCGAGGTAAATCTCTCTGAGTGTGTCAAGCTGCAGGGTGTATATTGCGAGTATGCCAAGCTGAGCAGGCTCGACCTTTCGAACAATCCCGACGTTAACGAGGTAAACGCCATGGGCAACGGCCTGACAGAGATAAACGTGAAGGGCTGCACCAACATGGGCTACATGAACCTGAGCGAGAATAAATTTAAGCAGGTGGACATAAGCGACTGCAAGAACATCTGGCTGTTCTACTGCAACCGCTGCACGACGAGTCCTGAAATCAAGGTGTGGAAGGAGTTCGACATTGCGAATGCCGCAACCAACGGATTCTACTGCGACAACGGCAAGTTTGTCTATGAGTTCAGTTCAGAGCAATAGGCCGACAGCACAGACGGCCATCAGATACGGCAATTGTGATTAAGTGACAGATATAACAGCACTTTAGAAATGTTTGGATTTTGATTAGTAAAGACGAATCATGGGCTTCGTGTCAGAAAGGTCCCGGGCGGCAACACTGTCCGGGGCTTTTGGCGTTATCGGCCCAGCCACGACAGAAAGTCGGCGCGGCGGGCGGCACTTACGCACACCTCGCGCTCGTTGCCCATACATTCAATCTTCACCTTCAGCTTGCCCTTGAACCATCTCGACACCTTCGTCACAGCTTCTATCGAGGTTATCACGTCTCTCGACACGCGGAAGAAGCGCTGCGGGTCGAGCTGGTCGTCAATCTCGTTGAGGCTTCTGAACGATGTTATGTGCTCCTTGCCGTTGGTGCATACGGCATATACATACTTGTCTTCGCTCAGGAAGAAGGCCACGGTGCCGATGTCTATCGACTCGAAGCGGTCGTTGATTGATATGAGCAGGCGGCTTATGTAGTTCTTGCGCTGAAGCGAGGCTTCGAGCCTTGTGAGGGTTTCGGCGGCTAGCCGCTGCACGCGGCGTTCTATCTTCTCAAACTTTATGAAGGCTCTCTCGAGCGCGCCCGCCTCAAGCGGCTTCAGCAGATAGTCGATGCTGTTGAGCTTGAAGGCGTCGAGCGTATACTCGTCGAAAGCCGTGATGAATATCACGGGAAACTCCGCCGGTATCTTTCTGAATATGCTCAGCGACAGGCCGTCGTCGAGCTCTATGTCGCACAGGGCAAGTCCGATGTCCGGATTAAGCTCAAACAGCCTGCACGCCTCTTCCACGGTTGATGCCGTGAACGCCAGGTGCCATTCGGGCCGCAGCCTCTCGCACATGGCCTTTATGCGCCGCAGGCTCAGAGAGTCGTTTTCTATTATAACATAATTCATCAGCGTCTGTGTTTTAATTATATTCTTTAATGGGCTACAGTGCCGGTATCGTTACCGAGAACATGTTGCCGCATCTGCTTACGTCTGTCTTTTTGCCGCTGGCGGCATACATGCTGCTCAGATATTTCAGTCCCATCCCCGTGCTTCTGCCTGTTTCGGTGCTTTTGGGGTGGCAGAGGTTGCTCACGGTTATGGCATCCTCCTTGATGCTTATTGTTATTGTCATAGGCATCGTGGCCGATATCACGTTGTGCTTCAGCACGTTTTCTATGAGCAGCTGTATCGAGAACGGCACTATCATCATGTCGGTGTCTCTGTCGCCCGTAACCTTTACTTCGAGGTTGTCGCCATAGTGTTGCGACACAATCTTAAGATAGCAGAACACCGTTTCAAGCTCGTCTTTCACCGTTACCTTCATCACGTTCTTGCGGCGGAGCATGCCGCGGTAGTAGGCCGTGAGGTTCTCTATGAACTCGAGCGACTGTTTCTTCTCGTCGACTTCTATCATAGAGCAGAGCATGTCGAGCGAGTTGAACAGAAAGTGGGGATTGACATACGACTGCAGCAGCTGCAGCTTGTGGGCGGCATTCTCCTTCAGCAGCAGGCTCTCGCGTATCAGCGCACGCTGTCTCTGCAGGCTCACAGCCCAGAACTCTATGCCCATCCATATCATTATTCCGTTGAACACCGTGCCGCCCCAGTTGATTTCAAGTCCGGTGGTGAGCAGGAACAGTATGTTTACGATGATCACAATGCACGAGGCCATCAGCAGGTCGAGCGTTATCTTCTTCCACAGAACAGCAATGTTGCGCGTAAGCCATACCGACCACAAGGCGGCTATGGCTATTATCAGGAACGGAACAAAGTTGAACGGCAGCGAATATATGAACGAACCCCAGTCGCCGTTGAATGTCGGCGAGCCGAAGCGCATCCAGCAGTATGTGGCCTGAAAGAAAACCGAATAGAAGAATATTATCAGTATCAGGCCCAGGGCGTTATAAATCAGTCTTTTATGCTTTTTGCCCATAGTTATTGCAAAGTTAATTATTTTCTTCGATTTCATTGGTGTAAACGTTAAATTTATTTTAACCAAAAACGGTCATTAGTATTGTTTTTCGTTGCTGTCATGCAGGCGCTTATGCTTTATGCACCAGACATGACAAAAGGCTCTGCAATGCTTGTTGCAGAGCCTTTGCCGTGTGCAAGGTCAGCCTGCGGTTGTCCTTGCGCATAGGGTGTTAGCGTATCATCAGTTTCTTTCCGTTGCAGATATATACGCCCTTAGGCAGGCGGGCTATGTCTGCAGGCGTGGCGTTGCTTATTATCAGGGTGCCGCTTATTGTGTAGACATTGCCGCTGATTTCGTCCGTTGTCGTAACCTTGTCAACAGATGTTGTGCCTGCGGTGAATATGCCCACTTCGTCGCCCTCTTCAAGTCCGGTCAGACTGAAGTAGTTGGAGTATTCCACCGTGCGCGGCCGTCCGTTTACGGTTACGCCCTCAATGCTGCAGTCGTCGCTTACAGCCATTATTGCCATCGACGGCTCGTCGGCCGGAACGGTGACAGTGTTGGCTCCTGCTTCAAGCTCCAGCACGTCATAATAGCTTTCGCTCACGCGGTAGACGATTACGTTGTCAGGGTTGTCGATGTTTACGTTTACTGTTATTTCGGGCTTTCTGACGGCCTGTTCCACTATTATTTTTGTGTCGTGTTTCACCACGAAGCTGTAGCCCGGGCCGAACCACGCTGGGGTCTTGCCGTCTATCGTAACTGTTAGTGGTGTGCCGCTTTGTTCGTCCTCCCAGCATGCCGGATTGTAATATAGGTTTACGTTGTCGCCGCAGCGTACGGTCAGTTCGTTGCTGAAGTCGCCTGCCGACTGGCCGTTCACCTGTATGTCGGTGAAGAAGCGCCCTACATCTTCAGCCTGTTCAAAGGTCAGCGTGCAGTCCTTTTCGGGAAACTCTGCTATTATCACAATCTTGCTGCCGTCCTTCGGCATGACGCTGTAGCCGTAGTTATATGTCTGCTCAACGCCGTCGAGCGTAACGCTGTAAAGGTCTTGTCCGTAGTTCACCGATCCTATTATGAGCGGCAGCTCGCTCTGCGGCATGCTCATCTCATTGACTCCTTCGCTGAGGCTGATGCTCTTGTAGTTGCAGTCGAGCACGCTTACCTCCGAAGGCTTGTCCACCTCGATGGTGAATGCCACTTCGCCTTCTTTTTCAGATGTGATGGTCAGGGTCTCTTCCGTCTTCTCGTCGGTTAGTAGTATGGTGGCAGTGTTAGAGCTGATGGCGATGCTCTCTCCGGCAGAGTTCACCACCGACTTTAGCGTGCAGCCTTTTGCCGCACTGATTTCGATGTTTGTCCACGGGTCAACCTCCAGTTCGTTGTCTCCCTCTTTCAGTCCTTCAAGCGGTTCGCCGAAGATGGCAATGCTGACACGTTCGGGGTTGTCAACGTTCAGCGTCAGTTTTATTTTACCCTCGTCCTGGCCGTATGCTGTTATGCCTGCAATAAAAGTGACGAGCAATAGTAGGAGTTTTTTCATAATACTAATATTTTGATGATTACGTTACGAAGTTACATAATATAATATGCTGCGGCAATGGATTTGCGGCAAACTGGGCAAAGCGTTTACCGAACTGGTATTTCCTTGGATTAAAGTTGGTCTTTTATTGGAAGTGATAGTATTATGATGCAGATTTTTTTTATTATGCGGCCATAAGTTATCGTGCATTTTTATCTAAATCCGTTTAAATTTTGTCATTTTGACGTTTATTTGTTATATTTGCTGTCAAATTAATTGTCAGACTTAGATTAGCTGACCATAAAACCTTTGCCTATGAAAAAGATAATGCTATTTTTGCTTTCGCTTATGTGTCTGGGCGGATGTGCCGACGAGCCGGTTACAGTTGACAACACCACCGTTAGACAGCTCGACCTCAAGCGGTTTATGGGCCGCTGGTATGAGATAGCGCGCTACGACCATAAGTTTGAGCGCGGAATGACAAACGTTACGGCTACATACACCCTGCTCGACAACGGCAGGATAGAGGTGGTGAACGAAGGCCTGAAGGACGGCAAGCGCAAGACGGCCAACGGCAAGGGCAAGCTGCCCGACGCGTCTGATCCGGGCAAGCTGAAAGTGGCTTTCTTCCTGTGGTTCTATGCCGACTATTACGTGCTCGACATTGCGCCCGACTACAGTTATGCGCTCGTGGGCAGCAGTTCAGACAAATATCTCTGGATAATGAGCCGCACAAAGGCCCTGCCGCAGTCGGTGCTGACCGGTCTTCTCGACAACTTGCGTCGTCGCGGCTACGACACCACTAAGCTTATTTGGGTAAGACAGTGAGCATGGGCTTAATCATAATCACCGCTTTTTGAGTTATAAGCCGTCAGAAGCAAAAGAAGAAATATTTGGGATAACGCCGCGGCAAGATAAAATACGTTTTGTAGTTTTGTCCGTTGAGGCTTTGGGTCGTGTCCTGCTGTTTCTTCTTTTGCTTTCTTTTTTGTTTATTTTACTTGCCTTTCCATGGCTATTAGTTCCTTTAGTATTTCCTTTTAGGCATGGTTGCACATAATATGCCGTGCTTGCATGAAAGCAATCAAATTAGTTAAATATTTGACTATCTCGATAAAAAGATGTACTTTTGCAGCCGAAAAGAAAAATTTTATGGAGGATAACAACGGACATTTTTCATCGCGCGACTGCATCATCCAACTTATAAGTACGCGTATGGCATCACGTCAGGCCATGCAGCGCCTTTTGCGTGATTCGGGCGCAGGCATCACTTTCGAGATGCTTCAGATAATGAGCTGTCTGTGGACAGAACAGGGCATATCGCAGCAGACGCTGGCGGTGAGGACGTCGAAGGATAAGGCCTGTCTTACTAATCTTATGCTGAATCTTGAGAAGAAAGGCTATGTCTGCAGGCGTGAAGACCCTAAGGACAAGCGCAACAAGCTGGTTTATCTTACTGATGAGGGCGAGGCCTTCAGACGATGGATATCTCCCAAGCTGTCGGCATATTATACGCGGCTTGACGAGATACTGGGCAAAGATGTTATCAAGCAGACGGAGAAACTATTAAAAGACCTGCAGCATGCAATCGAGACATATTAGAACTTTTATTGTTGCGCTCCTGACATCGTCGGCGGCACTGCCGGCATGTGCGCAGACAGCGTGCGACACGTTGTATCTCAGTGTTGAGGAGCTTTTGTCAAAGGTGTCGCGCAGTCATCTTCAGGTGGCAGCCGACCGCCTGAAGGAGCAGATGGCTGCCGAGCGCGCCAAGACGGAACGCATGTCGAGGCTGCCTTCGGTCAGCGTGGGGCTGCGTGCCGGATATTTGGGCCAGCCGATAGTGTGGGAGAACGGACTGAGCCACGCCACCAGGCCCGACTCGCCCGACTGGCAGCAGAACTATACGGTAGACGTAAGTCAGCCCGTATATCAGGGCGGCCGGATAAAATACTCCATACGCAAGGCCGACCTTGAGCAGGAACTTGCGCGGCTGCAGACTGCTGCCGACGAGGGCGACATAAGGCTTGCCATGCTCAGCCGCTACCTTGAACTCTTCAGCATGTATAAGCAGCACATGGTGCTTGACAGAAAGATTGCTGAGTCGGAGCGTAGACTGAAGGACATACGCCGCTTGAAGGCCGAGGGCGTAATAACCAACAACGACGTGCTGCGCAGCGAGCTGCAGCTCACTGACGACCGGCTGGCACTGCAGGAGACAGACAACGACATACGCATAGCCTCGCAGCAGATAGACATCCTTCTCGGGCTCGACGAGCGCCTGCTGCTCATGCCCGACACGGCTTTGCTGGCAGACGAGCGTCATGTGGACAACTATGAATACTATGTTGAGCGCGCATCGCTTGCTGACCCTTCGGTGCTTGCGCTGCACAAGCAGACCGAGATAGCCGAAAACAACGTGTGCATAAAGCAGTCGGCATTGCGCCCCTCTGTATCTCTTACGGCGTCTAACACGCTGGCGCGTCCCGTTTCGCGCACTATGGCCGACATGTATAACAACGCATGGAACGTGGGCGTGTCGGTGTCTTATCCGCTGTCGGCACTCTATACCGACCGCCATCAGCTGCGCGAGGCACGGCAGAACGTTCAGCTCATGCATAACGCCGAGGAGCAGAAACAGCAGCAGATACGCATGGCCGTGCAGTCGGCCCTGCTGCGCCACCGTGAGGCCATCAGCCGTGTAGAGGCCCTGAAGCTTTCGGTGAGGCAGGCATCTGAGAACTACCGCATAATGTATAACAGGTATATGAACCAGCTTGCAATACTGACAGACCTGCTCGACGCCGACAACCTAAGGCTTAACGCCGAGCTGCAGCTTACCACGGCACGCACGCAGGTGGCATACACCTACTATGAACTGCAGCGCGCTGTCGGCGAACTGTAGTAAGGACAACATTTTATTAAAGTAACCTACATAAACGACATGTCTATAATCCATCTGAAATATAAGCGCCTGAAGCAACGGCGCCGCCGCAATATCATTCTTAACATAGTGTGTGTCATCATAGCCGGCTCTGGACTGGCCTGGACCGCAAACTATTTCTGGCGATACATCAGCTACGAAATAACCAACGACGCGTTTGTCGACCAGTATATAGCCCCGATAAATGTCCGTGTGGGCGGATATATCCAGGAAGTGCGCTTCCGCGAGCATCAGTTTGTGCATCAGGGCGACACCCTTGTTGTGCTCGACAACCGCGAATATCTGATAAAGCAGAAGGAGGCACAGGCTGCCCTGCTCAACGCCCGCGGCTCGCGCGGGGTGCTGGCTTCGGGCATACAGACGTCGCACACGCGCATAGCCGAGCAGGATGCCAACCTTGCCGAGGCAAAGGCAAAGCTGTGGCAGGCGCAGCAGGACTATAAGCGATACGAGCGCCTGCTGCATGAAGAGTCGGTGCCCGAGCAGCAGTTTGAGCAGGCAAAGGCCAACTATGAGGCTGCCAAGGCACGCTATGACGCTCTGTTGCGGCAGAAGGAGGCTGCCAGTTCGCAGTATGACGAGACAAGCAAGAAGCAGGTGGGCGTTGAGGCTGGCATACTCAGTGCTGAGGCGGCTCTCGACATGGCCAACCTCAACCTGTCGTACACCGTGGTAACGGCGCCATACAGCGGCTACATGGGCCGCCGCACGCTCGAGCCGGGCCAGTATGTCAGCGCCGGACAGACGCTCTCGTACATCGTCAGGCAGTCGGGCAAGTGGATAACGGCCAACTATCGCGAAACTCAGATAGCCAACATCTATATAGGCCAGCCTGTGCGCATAAAGGTCGACGGCGTGCCCGGCCGCGTGTTCCACGGCCATGTTACGGCCATATCAGAGGCCACGGGCTCTAAATATTCGCTTGTGCCTACCGACAATTCAGCAGGAAACTTCGTGAAGGTGCAGCAGCGCATACCCGTGCGAATCGACATCGACGACGCCGGCGAGGAGAGCATGAGGCTGCTGCGTGCAGGCATGATGGTTGAAACAGAAGCACTCAGACGCAAATGAAAACAGCCAAGGAGCTCGACATACCCGTCAGGTCGTGGGTGCCCGACCGTATGGCCGTGGCAGCCGTGTTTATTATCATGCTGCCCATAGCCATGCTCAACGGCACCTATACCGGAAGCATGGTGGAGGTGTCTAATACGCTGGGCGTATACACCGAGGACATCACCATAGGCTATTATGCCGCGTCGGCAGGCATGGCCGTGGCCTATCCCATAGTGCCCAAGATTCTTAACGCGCTGCCGGCAAAGACGCTTCTGCTTGTCGACCTCGTGCTGCAGTTCTTCTTGAGCTGGTTTTGCGCCCGTCAGGCCAACATCGACCTCCTGATAACCGCAAGTTTCATCATCGGCTTCCTTAAGGGCTTTCTTATGCTGTGGATAATACGCCGCATAAAGTTCATATTCAGTCCGAAAGACGTGCGCAGCGAGTTTTATGCCTATTTCTATCCGCTCGTGTTCGGCGGCGGCCAGCTCTCGATGGTCATCACGGCCCTGCTGGCCTATCATTACGACTGGAAGTATATGTACTACTTCATGATGCTCCTTCTGGCCGTGGCCATATTGTCGGTCATCATGTTCTTCCGCATCGACCGTCAGGCACGCCCCATACCCTGGAAAGAACTTCATCCGCGCGAGATGCTCATAATATCCACCGGCCTGCTCATGCTCATCTATGTGATAACCTATGGCAAGACGCTCGACTGGATGGCCTCTCCGCGCATACGCATCTACATCGTCATAGCCCCTCTGCTCGTGGCATTGTTCCTTTGGGAGCAGTTTCATTCGCCCCGTCCGTTCGTAAGCCTTAAGCCCCTGTTCCAGTGGAAGGCCATTCTCGGATATTTCTATATGATGCTCGTGATGTTCTTCAGCACGTCCACGAGCCTGCTGACAAGTTATATGACCACAATATTGCATGTCGACAACACCCGCACCTACACCATATACATCTGGCTTCTGCCGGGCTATGTCCTCGGCGCGTTCATCTGCTTCTGGTGGTTCCGCTGGCAGCGGTGGCGTTTCCGTTTCTTCATTGCCGGCGGCATGTCGTGTTTTGCCATGTTCTTCGGCATGCTCTATTTCGGCATATCGCCCGACAGCACCTACGAGATGCTTTATCTGCCGATGTTCCTGCGAGGTCTGGGCATGCTTGCGCTGATAATAGCCTTCGCGCTTTTTGCCGTAGAAGACCTTCAGCCCAAGTATCTGCTATCCAACGCCTTCTTCCTCATAACGTTCCGCTCGGTGCTTACGCCGGTCATAGCCTCGGCATTCTACAGCAACACGCTCTATCGCCTGCAGCAGCGCTATATGGTTGAGCTGTCGGAGACCATGTCGGCCGCCGATCCTCTTGCCGCGTCGCGCTGGCAGTCGGCCTTCAGCAGTGCGCTGGCGCAGGGACACGGAGCCGACGAGGCAGTGCAGATGGCCACTAACACGCTCAACACCATTCTGCAGCAGCAGGGCACTCTGCTCGCGCTGAAGCATATTCTGGGTTGGCTCTTTGCCGTGACGCTGGCAATAGCCATAATATCACGCTTCATTCCGTTCCACAAGACCGTGCGCGTACCGGTGGTAAGGACTGGCGAGGATATGGTCTGATGCTGTGTATGTTATGCCCGTATAGGCTGTCAAGTCCTCATGGCGATAGACATATTTGTAAATAAAAGCGAAAAATTCCGGACGTTTGACGCTCTCAGAATGGCGGTGCCCGTTGCAGATGCGTGGTTTGGCGCGAAAATGGCCGAAAATCGCATGGTTTTGATAAGTTGTTGATTATTAGTGATTTATGCTGTTTGTGAAGTGAAACAACAACAGTTAAAAAATATTACCGGGCCACTTTTGCATCAAAAGTGGCCCGTTTACGATATAATACTTATGCTTTTGCAGCCTGAAAGTGCAGCTTTTGGATATAAAAATCAGCCATTTCAGGCTCTTAAAATATCTTAGATGTGAACACGTGTTAATAAACTTGCGCTGTTGATACGGACAAATTAACATCCGTTATATATTGTTTTCCTAGATTGATAAAATGTTTTGTCATGACTTTTTACTGCCGATTTTGTAAGTCATAAATTTCCATTTATGCAGTTAATCGTAGATTTCCATTCTCTGTGTAACACGGTATACAGCGTATTTCTGATACTCCGTCTGATTTACTCAATAATTCAATGCCTATGTCAGCACATACTTTCAGGGCTAAACTATCATTGACAACCTTTTTAAGGTAAGATTACTAAAGTGTCTTAAACCTGTGGCTTCCAGTCGTTTACCAGATTAAATAGTTCTTCAACACTTTCTATGTTCATTTTCTTACGCAGTCTGTAGCGTGCTTTCTGAAGACTTTCGGTTGATATTCCTAAGGCTGTTGCCGTTTCTTTTACAGGTATCTTCATGCGCATAAACCCGAGAATAAGAATGTCGTTATGTGTAAGTTGCGGATATGTCTTTTTGATATATTCCACAAAGTCTGTATTTATAGTGGCTTCGAGCATGTCAAGGCGTGTCATGGCTGTCTGCCGTGCTGTGGCTTCACCGACAATCTGTGCCACGGTTTCAGCGTTCTTGTTTTTTGTCTTTTCCAGTTCACTTATGGTTTGGTTCATCTTCAGCGAAATCAGCTCGTTTTCCAGTTTCTTGTATTCCACTTCTGTTTCAAGCCGCTTGTGCTCTTCCTCTTCTGTTTTCAGCCGCATCTTATTTTGTCTGTACAGCAGCAATATTATTATGCATGCGGCTATGGCCGTCAAGGCGAGTCCGCTGAACAGCAGTATTCTTATGATGTGCGTCTTTTCAGCTTCGCGTATTATCCTGTTATATTTATATTGTTCTTTTATAACGGCGATACGCTGTGCAGTTTCTCCGTTTTTAATCACGCCCGCAAGGCTGTCGTATTTGTTTCGGTTGCGTATGTATTCTGTCAGATTTCCGTTGATGCTGTCAGAGCGCATAATTATTTTCAGGGCATTGGCCTCGTTTTCCATTTCGCCGTATCTTGATGAGTATTCCATGCTCATCTTTGCATATATCCGCGAGCTGTCCGTCTGTCCCTCTTTTTCCAGCAGCATCGAGTGTACATAGTAGGTTTGAGACAGATATCTGTCGTCTTTCAGCGGATTGTTCTCGAGCCTTTTTATAGTTTCCCATGCTTTGGCGGTTTGTCCTGTTACATAGAACATTTCTGCCATGTTGGCCATGTCCATATACAGCCATGTTTTTTTGCTCGGAAAGTCTTTCTTGTCCAGCTCAAGGAGATTTTTCATGCACGTAAGAGCTGTTTGGTAATCGTTGTCGAGGGTAAAGGCATAATATGCCATCATTCGCCAATAATATTGTGAGCTGTAGTTACCTTGTTTTTTAACGTGATAATACTTTGTAGACTTCAGCAATTTATATCCTTCGCGTTTCTGTCCTATTATTCCGCATATAATTCCGAGATGCGAGTTTGCCTCAAACACCCCGACGTTATCTCCTTCTTCTTTGAATGCAGCCGCAGCACGGTGAAACTGCCGGTATGCCACAGGGAGGTTCTGATTTTCCCATTCAATCATTGCCTGGTCAAATATCGACCGTCCGTTTTCGTGTTTGGTTTCGCAGGACAACAGGACGGTGAGCGTAAGCAGAAAAGTGATATATCGTATAAAGATTTTCATTTATTTATGGTTAATATGGAATATTGCTCTGATTACAAAATTAGCAATTTTTTTATTTTAAGAAACATGTCTGTCCTTATTTGTCCGTCCTATTAAATATTATTTAACATAATTGTCCGGTTTATTGTCCGTATTATCCCTGTTGTGGTATAAATGAATTAAGCTAAATTTGGCCACAACATTTTTTTTAAAAACACACTAAAAGTATTGCATTATGAAAAAAAGAGATTTGTACGTTGCTTTATTGGGGCTTTCGTTAGCAAGTCCTGTTACAGCTCAGGTGTATGTAACCGAAGGGCAGTTCTTTCCTACAGGAGTAAATAATGATGGTGAGGTGCTGATAATGGAAAATCAGTGCTCACCTTATAATATTTGGAAACCTAAAAACGACATCAATGACATTACAGAAATTGGTGGTGTTTCTGCAGGAAATGGTATAGGAGGTGAAGCTAAATGGACAGAAGATGGAAAGTTCGTAACTGGTACAACTCCATGGGATAATATTGTCATACAAAAAGGATGGAATTGTTCGGCGTTTGAAGAACCGGCAGATGCTCCGCAGCCACATCATGTGAGCAATGTGTTTTTCATAGCTAACAGTTTGCTTGTCACCACAGCCAGTACGGCAGACGGAAGTGATATGCGCATACGCTCGACAATGAATAATGGTGACCGTTGGAGAGCGGGTAATATTATCGTATCTGGTTTTCCTGTTGAAAGTGTTGAGGGTGTTATGCTCGACGGATGTAGATTTACTTCGTTAATAGGTTATATGTGTGGCCGTAATGCATCTATGTATTATATTGGATCAAATGGAAATGACATACATGCAATAACGCCTGTATTAAATGGATTTGATGGTGAAGTGGACACATATTGGGCAGTTGATTTTGTGGTTACTTCAAACACTTATGATCCTGCTAAATATGGACTTTTAAGCGTCGAGGCTAAAGATGGTGAGTGCAGCGTTTGGTATACAGCCGACGGAGGCGACACTTACAGCAAGGCCGACGGAACTTATGCAGATGCTGCCGCAACCGACTTCTGCTATACAGGTACTGAGGCAGATGCCGTTATGTGGCTGGTAAACAGTAAAGGTGCTATACAGAAGTCTGTTGATTTTGGCGTTACATGGACAACGGTTTGTGAGATAGAAGGTTCTTTCAAGCGTATCCACTTCTCTGGCAGCGATAACGGCGTAGCCGTGGCCGATGACGCAGTGTATGTAACCACTGACGGAGGCGAGACATGGACAAGGTGTGAAGTCGGATCTGACGACGTGGAGCTGAATCCGCTGGCCGGAACAGTGTGGAACGATGCTTGCTGGAGAGAGAACACTCTGTATGTGTTCGGAACTAACGGCATGGCATACAGCTCGCAGAACTATGGAAAAGAATGGAAAAAGGAGAATATAGACGATGCTGAAGGCCATGACCTTAACCGAGCCACTCTTTCGGCAGACGGAAAATATATTCTCGTAGGCGCTAACGATTTCCGCGTTTTCCGTCTTGGCTTTGAAGACTCACGCTTTGGATATGTAGCTGGAAAATATGAAGTTGAAACAGACACATGGACTCCAATGGAATGTAGTGGGGTTTTCTCGCAGGATGTTAATAGTTGCTCATATAACGTATCTGGAGACGGCCATGTACTGGTAGGTAATTCTTTTCAGATGATAGGCGAAGGAGGCGATGCGCGGAGTCGTGCTCAGGCGGCTGCATGGGTTGATGGCAGTCTGGTTACTCTGCCAGTTTTTGATGAGGAAAGCGATCGTGCTACTCAAAGCTATGCTACAAGTTATGACGGAAGTGTAATTGCAGGATGGAACGACTTTGTAGGTCCTTGGAACGGATGCTATTGGACACGCAACGACGACGGAAGCTACACGCAGCACATGCTGCTCAAGGCTGGTGTAGATGTAAAAGATGTTGACTTTTATAATTTTGATGACACTAAGCGTTATTGCTTCGGTCCTGCCCATGCCGTGTCGCCTGACGGAAAGTGGATAGGAGGTACTGGCAAGCCGGTAAATTATACTTTGAACGCATGGCTCTATAACATAGAGACAGGAGAGTTTAAAGATCTTGGAATAGACGGCGGTACGGTTGTAAGAGTGAACAATGAAGGAACAATGGCTGTCGGCTATGGTGCAACAGGACTTAGTGCCTTTATATGGACAGAGAAAGATGGATATAAAGATCTTAATGATTATGCCGCAGAACTCGGACTCGACTATACAAACAGCGAATTCTCGATGATAAGTTGCATAGATGCATCGCCAAACTGGCGCTATCTGTGCGGTTGGGGTATGGCCGGCATGGGTAAATATGCCTATATGATGGATACAAAGGGCGAGTCTACCGGCATAGGTCAGGAGATTATCGAACAATGCAAGGCAGAGATTTATCCTAATCCGGTGTCAGACATCCTGCATGTGGCGCTGCCTTATGAAGGACTTAAGACAACCGTTACGTTGTTCGACCTTCAGGGACGTGCCGTGAAGACGCTGAAAACGGAAAACACAACCAATGAGATTGATGTTACAGACGTAAGGCCCGGCATGTATATCCTCGACGTTGAGGCTAAGGGCCTGCACAAAGGCTTCAAGGTGATGGTTAAGCATTAAATTATATAGTGTAAGGCGGAGAGAAGGCCTTAGCGGCTTTCTTTCTGTCTTATTCATAAATGTAGATGTTATAATTTGTATGCTATGAGAAAGATATTATTATTGGCTGCCGTAATGATTTCGCTCTGTCTGCCGGCACAGAATATTACAAGGCTGGTTGACGTAAAAAGAGTTTCTGAATCCTTCAGGACATTGCCCGCATGCAGCCCTCGTACAGATATGATGAGTGTCAAGGCTCAGGCAGACAAGCCGGCAAAGGCGCCTGCAGGAGATGTTGAGACTTTTTATCTTGAATATTACGACAGAGTTTACGGCTTTGAGAATTTATGCGTGAGGTCGCACGTGAAGTCTGACTTCATATTTGGCAACGACGGCAAGGTGTATATCCCCAACATGTTTTTCATGTCTCAGCTTCCGGGATATATCGAGGGTACGCTTTCAGGCAACACAATAACAGTAAGCGGGGCGCACAATGCAGGCACAGTAGGCGAAAACACCTATTATGTGTCACAGGTTGACCATGAGACAGGAAGTCCTAAAAATGAGGCTTTCACGCTGACAAAAGATCCTGCCACCGGCATTTGGAAAACAGACGGGAACACGCTGCTGGGACTTTATGTAGATGAACTTATCCCTGAAAATCTTTATTCTTATTGCGCCATGCTTAATTATCTTCCTGCCGGCGCGTTTCCTGCCTCAGTGCAGTGCAGGCTGACAGCGGTGGATAATTATGACAGAAACATAAGCAAGACGCTCGAGGTGATAAAGGTAGAGGACGGCTATTATATAAAGGGCCTTATGAGAGGATATGACGACTCGTGGGTGGTTGGCCTGTATGGTGAGAACGGAGATATAAAAATTCCTTCATATCAGGTGCTTGGCGATGACGTGGCTGCTGTATTTGTAGACGAGTTGAACTACAACCAGCCCGAAGGCCTGTTCGTATATGACGCTGAGGCTGACACTCATTCATTGCAGGATAATATATCTTTGATGGATATGTATTCAGACAACGGTACGGACTTTTATGCAACGCAGGTATATGCAAGGATGACCATAAGCGGACTATCTGCAGACATATCAGACGTAAAGGCAGACAGAAAGATTGTTGGTACGGAATATTTCGACCTGTCTGGGCGTCGGCTCAGCGATGCTTACAAAGGGCTTATAATAAGGGTGACGAGATATGCCGACGGCACCAGCAGTGCTGAGAAAATTATGAAATGAGCTTGTTTTTCATTTTCAGGGTCTTGATTGATTATAATTTCTAATATTTTCATGGTTTTGTTTATTGAAAATAAATCATGAAAAAGTTATTGTGAAAGAAATTACAAGCTGTGATGCTGACGGATGTAGGGTGTCGGTATCTGTAAAGGAACCTGGCATCGTGAAACTTTCTGATGGACGTACAATAAAAAATAATGAAATGAAGTAATTGTTCTTCATTTTGAGGGTTCTTAGTTTATAGGATGCGGTTAGGCAATAAATGTGATTTATTCGCTTAACCGCAATTTCTATTTACGCTTCCTTCTGAATTACCGGGCCACTTTTGCATCAAAAGTGGCCCGTTTACGATATCATACTTATGCTTTTGCAGCCTGAAAGTGCAGCTTTTGGATATAAAAATCAGCCATTTCAGGCTCTTAAAATATCTTAGATGTGAACACGTGTTAATAAACTTGCGCTGTTGATACGGACAAATTAACATCCGTTATATATTGTTTTCCTAGATTGAAAAAATATTTTGTCATGACTTTTTACTGCATATTTCACGATTCACAATCCATAATTAGCTAAGCGCTGAACAGCATTTCATAATTGGCCTGCGCTGAACTTAATTTCGCAAATCATAATTGGCTTGCGCCGAACTTTGTTTTTCCGTTCTTAATTCTCAATTCTCCATTAATAATGTGCTTGTCGTATTATATTTTTTCGTAACTTTGCAGACCACAGCAGATTTTTATTTTTCTGCAAAATTACGACAAATAGAGATGGATAATAAAGAAATAAATAAAAACAACGAGTTCGTAAGACAGGTGGCTGAGCAGAAATATGAGTTCGGCTTCACCACCGACGTGCATACGGACATAATCGACGTGGGTCTTAACGAGGACGTGGTGCGCCTGATTTCGCAAAAGAAGGGCGAGCCCGACTGGATGCTCGACTTCCGCCTGAAGGCCTACAACTATTGGAAGACGCTGAAACAGCCTACCTGGGGACATGTTCATGTGCCCGAGATAGACTATCAGGCTATATCATATTATGCCGACCCGCTGGCAAAGAAGAAGGACGAGGGCAAGAAGGAGATTGACCCCGAGCTGATGAAGACTTTCGACAAGCTGGGCATTCCGCTCGAAGAGCGCCTTATCCTTAGCGGCCAGACGGCCGTAGACGCCATTATGGACTCGGTGTCGGTGAAGACTACTTATAAGGAGAAGCTGGCCGAGAAGGGCATCATCTTCTGTTCTATCGGCGAGGCGATAAAGGAACATCCTGACTTGGTAAGAGAGTATCTCGGCACGGTTGTGCCTTACCGCGACAACTTCTTCGCAGCCTTGAACAGCGCCGTGTTCAGCGACGGCTCGTTCGTCTACATACCCAAGGGCGTGCGCAGCCCCATGGAGCTTAGCTCTTATTTCCGCATCAACGCAAGAAACACGGGCCAGTTTGAGCGCACGCTGATCATTGCCGAGGACGACAGCTACGTGTCTTATCTCGAAGGCTGTACGGCTCCGATGCGCGACGAAAACCAGCTTCATGCCGCAATCGTCGAGATTATCGTAAAGGACAACGCCGAAGTGAAATATTCTACGGTGCAGAACTGGTATCCGGGCGACGAGAACGGCAAGGGCGGAGTGTTCAACCTCGTTACAAAGCGTGGTGACCTGCGCGGAGTTAACTCAAAGCTGTCGTGGACTCAGGTGGAGACTGGTTCGGCCATCACATGGAAATATCCTTCGTGCATCCTGCGCGGCGACAACTCTGTGGCTGAGTTCTACAGCGTAGCCGTTACCAACAACTATCAGGAGGCCGACACGGGTACGAAGATGATTCACTTGGGAAAGAACACCAAGAGCACTATAATAAGCAAGGGCATCAGCGCCGGACACAGCCAGAACTCTTACCGCGGACTGGTGCGCGTGTCGCCTAATGCCGACAATGCCCGCAACTATTCGTCGTGCGACTCGCTGCTGCTGGGCAGCGACTGCGGTGCCCACACGTTCCCGTATATGGACATACACAACGACTCGGCGATAGTGGAGCACGAGGCTACGACGAGCAAGATAAGCGAAGACCAGCTGTTCTACTGCAATCAGCGAGGCATACCTACAGAGCAGGCCGTGGGCCTTATCGTCAACGGATATGCCAAGGAGGTTTTGAACAAGCTGCCTATGGAGTTTGCCGTTGAGGCTCAGAAGCTGCTCAGCGTGTCGTTGGAAGGCACTGTGGGATAGTTCTTCAAATTAAGAATTAAAGATTAAAAATTGACGGGTAGTGCCGTAGGGGTTTATCGGTTCATCAACGATATATATTAAAAATATTATTATGATGAATACAAGACCATTGATTGTTTTAGCCTTGCTGCTTTGTCTGTCAAGACCTGTGGCAATCGCTCAGGACGATGACTCGCGGCGATGGGCAATAGACTTCAGGCTAAGTCCTGTAAAGCCGGTTGTGTCGCTTAACGAAACTCCCGACAAGTATTACGACCCTTTGAAGGCAGGCGGCGGTCCTAACTTCTCTGCTCACCTAGAGTATTTCATTCCGCAGACAGGCTTCTCTGTTGTCGGCGGCTATGACCACGAAGTGATGGATTTCTACTCAGGCGACGTGTCGGCCGATCTGTCGCAGATTATGCTTGGCGGACGCTGGTATTTCCTGTCAAAGTCATGCCCGTTGCAGCCTTATCTCGGCGTAAGCACTTTCTGGAACGTTGCCGGGCGCAAGGATGCAGGCACAGTGAGCATGTCGGGAATGTATGGCAGCTATGAGCGCAAGTATAGCGTGAGCAGCCCTGTGCTCAGTGTGGCGCCGGTGGTGGGTCTCGACATATATCTGTTTTCGTGTGTGGCTCTTGAGGTCGATTATGGCTTCCGCATGGCTGTTGACGGACATACATCGTCGCAGACGACATTCGGAAAGGACACAACACCCTATGCAATGCGCTCGCCGATGCACCGCCACGCGCTGTCAGTGGGACTGAAAGTTACGTTCCCGTTCAAGTTTACAAACAGTGATGTCACCGGACTGCTGGACTCTCTGCTGACATATCTATATCTGAAATAAACAATCACGGCAGGCGCAAGCCGTAAGGCCGGAATAAATTATAAGCAAGAATTATGTTAGAAATAAAAGACTTACACGCCAAGATTGGCGACAAGGAAATATTGAAGGGCATCAACCTCACCATAAAGGACGGTGAGACACATGCCATAATGGGACCTAACGGTTCGGGCAAGAGTACATTGAGCGCCGTGCTGGTCGGTAATCCGCTTTATGAGGTTACGTCAGGCTCGATAACCTTCAACGGCAAGGACCTGCTCGAGATGAAGCCTGAGGACAGGGCACACGAAGGACTCTTCCTTTCGTTCCAGTATCCCGTGGAGATTCCGGGCGTGTCGATGACCAACTTCATGCGTGCCGCCATAAACGAGAAGCGCAAGTATGAGGGCAAGGAGCCGCTCAACGCAGCCGACTTCCTGAAGCTGATGCGCGAGAAGAGAAAGATTGTTGAGCTTGACAGCAAGCTGTCTAACCGCTCTGTGAACGAAGGTTTCAGCGGCGGCGAGAAGAAGCGTAACGAGATTTTCCAGATGGCTATGCTCGAGCCGAAGCTCAGTATCCTGGACGAGACAGACTCTGGCCTCGACGTTGACGCGCTGCGCATTGTTGCCGAAGGCGTCAACAAGCTGCGCACACCGGAGTCGAGCTGCATCGTTATCACTCACTATGAGCGCCTGCTCGACATCATCAAGCCCGACATCGTTCACGTGCTCTACAAGGGACGCATCGTAAAGACCGCCGGTCCGGAACTGTCGAAGGAGATAGAGACACGCGGATACGACTGGATTAAAGAAGAGGTGGACTGAATTTAATTTATAATTCACAATTCACAATTCATAATTCATAATTGGATTGCGCTGAACTTCGTTTCATAATTCACAATTCTTAATTCGTAATTGGCTAACGCCGAACTTCGTTTCATAATTAATATACGGATGGATAGCGAAAAACAATATATAGACCTTTACAACCAGTGCCGCGACATGATATGCGCGCACAGCTCAGCGCCGCTCAACGCCGTGCGCGATGCTGCGTTCGACGACTTCAAGCGGATGGGATTCCCGACAAAGAAGGTCGAGAGATATAAATACACCGACATTCCGTCGCTATTTGAGCCCGACTACGGCCTTAACCTCAACCGCCTTAACATTCCGGTTGACCCGTATGAGGCTTTCAGATGCGACGTGCCTAACCTCAGTACATCGCTCTATTTCATAGTGAACGACGGCTTCTATGGCAAGTCTACGCCTAAGGGTCAGCCGCTTCCCGAAGGAGTGATTGTCGACTCGCTGGGCAAGGTGGCTGCCGAAAGGCCAGAACTGATAGAGAAATATTATGCCAAGCTGACAAAGACTTCTGAAGACGGCATAACGGCTCTCAACACAATGCTGGCACAGGACGGACTGCTGGTTTATGTGCCCAAGGGTGTTGTGGTAAGCAAGGCCGTGCAGGTAATCAACATCCTGCGCTCTGACGTCGACCTGATGGTTAATCGCCGTGTGCTGATAATAGTGGAGGAGGGGGCTGAAATCAAGCTGCTCTTCTGCGACCATGCCGCCGACGACCGCCGTTTCCTCACCACGCAGGTTATCGAGGCTTATGTCGGCGACAATGCCGGACTTGACCTCTACTGCCTTGAGGAGACTCACGCAAAGAACGTTCGCGTGAGCAATCTGTTTATTGAGCAGCAGCGCAGCAGCAGGGTTAACCATAACATAATAACGCTGCACAACGGCATAACACGCAACCGCACCGACCTCGTGTTTGCAGGTGAGGGTGCCGAGTGTAACCTCAGCGGATGTGTTATAGCTGACAAGAAACAGCATGTTGACAACAATACGCTGATAGATCATCGCGTGGCTCACTGCACGAGCAACGAACTGTATAAATACGTTCTCGACGAGAGCGCCACGGGAGCCTTTGCAGGCCGAGTGCTGGTGCGTCATGGCGCACAGAAGACCGACTCGGTGATGCGTAACCAGAACCTCTGCTCAACCAAGGAGGCGCGTATGTACACGCAGCCGATGCTGGAGATATATGCCGACGACGTTAAGTGTGCCCACGGAAGCACCGTGGGTCAGCTCAACGATGCGGCCCTGTTCTACATGCGCCAGCGCGGCATCAGCCTTAAGGAGGCCAAGCTCCTGCTTGAGTTTGCTTTCGTCAACGAGGTCGTAGACGGCATAAAGCTCGAGCCGCTCCGCGACCGCCTGCATTATCTCGTAGAGAAACGCTTCCGCGGCGAACTCAACAAGTGCGAGGGATGCAAGCTGTGCAGATAAAATTCGGTAGTTAGAAGTAGTTAAAGGAGTTAGAGTAGTTAAAGTCATTACCTTTGTTGATGTCGTCATTCTTTATGTAACAATGTTGACTGGAATTTGGCTTTGGCTGCTCTAATTCTGAAAATAAGCTCGGATACTTGCATGTTTTCATCTTTTGCAATATAAAGTTTCAAGGCTTGTTTGCTTTAACTGCTCTGACTTCTGTAATTTACTGAATATTCTCGTTAGTCTTTGGCCACTTTACTTTGTATAAAATTATTTAGGCTATTGACTTTAACTACTCTAACTCCTTTTACTACTTTAACTCCTAAAAAAGTATGTTCGACGTAACCAAAATAAGAGAAGACTTCCCGATACTCAGCCGTAAGGTTTACGACCGTCCGCTGGTATATCTCGACAACGGTGCAACAACGCAGAAGCCGCTGTGTGTGCTCGATGCCATGCGCGAAGAGTATCTCAATGTCAATGCAAACGTACACCGCGGCGTGCATTATCTTTCGCAGCAGGCAACCGACCTGCACGAACAGGCACGCGAGAAGGTGCGCAAGTTTATCAATGCAGGTTCGGTTAACGAAATAATCTTCACGCGCGGAACCACCGAGAGCCTTAACCTTGTGGTTTCGTCGTTCTGCGACGGGTTTATGAGCGAGGGCGACGAGGTTATCGTGTCCGTCATGGAGCATCATTCCAACATCGTGCCGTGGCAGCTTCAGGCAGCGCGCAAAGGCATATCGCTGCGCGTGATACCGATGAACGACAAAGGCGAACTGCTGCTCGACGAATACGAAAAGCTGTTCACTGAGCGCACTAAGATAGTCAGCGTTACGCATGTAAGCAATGTCCTCGGAACGGTAAACCCTGTTAAGGAGATTGTGCGCATAGCCCACGAGCACGGCGTTCCCGTCATGGTAGACGGTGCACAGAGCACTCCTCACTTTGCCGTTGACGTGCAAGACATCGACTGCGACTTCTTTGCCTTCAGCGGACATAAGATGTATGGTCCTACAGGCGTAGGCGTGCTATACGGAAAGGAAGACTGGCTCGACCGCATGCCGCCGTATCAGGGCGGAGGCGAGATGATAGAGAGCGTAAGCTTTGAGAAGACCGTGTTTGAGCATCTCCCGTTTAAGTTTGAGGCCGGCACGCCCGACTATGTTGCCACTCACGGCCTTGCCACCGCCATCGACTATATCAGTTCGATAGGCATAGACAACATCTCGCGTCATGAGCAGGAACTCACAAGATATTGCATGGAGCGGATGCAGGAGATAGACGGCATAAGACTCTTCGGCACGGCCAATGATAAAGACGCCGTGGTTTCGTTCCTCGTAGGCGACATCCACCATCTCGACATGGGCACGCTGCTCGACCGTCTCGGCATAGCCGTTCGCACCGGTCACCACTGCGCCCAGCCACTCATGATACGTCTCGGCATACAGGGCACGGTGAGAGCCTCGTTTGCCATGTATAACACAAAGCAGGAGATAGACGTTCTTGTTGAAGGCATAAAGCGCGTAAGCAAGATGTTCTGACTTTAGTATTTACTTTTTATATAATAGAAAAATCCTGGAAGTGTAGAGTTTTATTCTTCCAGGATTTTTGTTTGTTTCATGCTTCAAGGGCTATCTCCTCTTCCTCCAATCGGTTGTTATTAGATAAAGATATGTACGTTCTAATAGCCGATATGGGTTTAATATATTGATATGGCCTTTAATCTTTGTCGACTTTTAGCCTGTTGTGAAGGACGTCGTGCAGGTCGACAGATGGCAGGCTCGTCCAAAAAATACCGTCAACTTTTTTCAGTAGATGTTGTGCATTTAGGCAACTAAAATCAGCGGTCTGCGCTTATAATTGTCAGCCAAAGGCAGTCGTGGGTTTAACAGAAGTCAGCTTTAATCAGTGAAAAGGCTATTTGAGGGCAACCCCAATAAGGAAAGGACATATAGCTACAGGATAAAAAAGTTTTCGATAGAAACTCGTCACTCGTCACATCGACGGGTAAAATGCTGATTGTCAGTTAAATATGGTGTGACGAGTTGCGTCCCCTAACTCGTCACACTTGCGTTGATTAACAGTGCTGTGACGAGTTGAGGTTTTAACTCGTCACATCGTAACGGCTTGTTTGTCAATGAATTATGGCCGATTGTGACGAGTGACGAGTTTCTGCGAAAATTTATTATAAGTAAGATCCCGATTACGTAAAAGCTTGCTTACGGCCCTGCGAAACGTGGTCTTTTGGCGTGCAATATGTATGCTTTTGCACGATGAAACATGGCTTTTTGTATCTAACAGAGGCTTCTGTCTGTATGGATCTTGCCTGCTGTTTAAATAAGCATATTGATTTTAAACGGTCAGGATGTTATGTCGTCTTGCATTTTGCGCCTATATAAAAGTCTTTTGGAAACGTTGTGTCAAGTGGCGTTGCAAAGTCTTGTTCAGCGTTATTTTATCGGTAGTCGCAGTTTTGTGGTAGGTAATGTCAAATCAGTTTTGCATAATTTATAGCAGAAAACTTTATGATTATAAGTCATGATTTTGCTTGTCCGGAGTTGCATATTGAAATAAATCCATATCTCATCGCGTCAAAAAGTTATTGATAATGTGATCTGTCTTTGCTGTTTTTTGCGCTATGAAACTAAAATTTCTGTATAGGAATGTGGCATGAAATGTGGCTGCCGAGTGTTTGAGGCAGTGCTAAAATACTATAATTTTAAACTTTATATAATACTTTTTGTTGACATTCTGCTCTGTGTTGCGTTTACATTATGCCATATTGAATTGTTTTTGCTTACATTTTGTCAGTGCTTTATTTATATTTATGCAGAAAATATTGCATATTTATCCAATATTGTTATAATTAAGTTAATTACACCTTATTATATATACAATGAACCATAATTACTGCCTGTATTATTTGATGTATTGAAATAGTTTTGTGTCATAATGTCTGCCGGGCGATATTAAATATCAGTAAATAAGCAATTTACATGCATTTTGTGCATAATATCTTAAATATTTGCATGTCAACATAGACGAAACAGATATTAAGCATTATTTAAAGTGTAAAATTTCAACTCAAAAAATGTGCGAATAAACATAATGCAAGCATATAATTAATTATTTATGCATATAGATTTAAATTTATTTATATGAATGTTCAGGTGTAAATTGCCTTTATTTTGATGCATTCTAAAAGTCAAGAAGTGGTGTATATACACTTTATATACAAATCAAAATGAAAGTAAAATAACACTCAAAGTTTCATTTTACATGAATTTTTATGTGATTCTGTCAGATTTATGTTAAAAACCCGGCTTAAACCCACTTTTTTTTCTTTCATTTTTTGGACTTTATGAAATAATCTTTATTTTTGCATATTGTAACAAAAGTATAATTTATTTATTTAATTAGAGAGAGTATTTATGGAAAAAAGACTAACTATGATTTTGGCCTGCCTGTTCCTGTCACTGGGAATGGCACTGGCACAAACAGCAGTTACGGGAACCGTGGTGTCTCAGGAGGACGGTCAGCCGATTATCGGTGCTACTGTCCGCGTTGTGGGCGCCAGCGCCAGTGCCGTGACAGACGCTGACGGTAAGTTCTCTATCAGCATGCCCGCAGGGCACAACAAGCTGAAAGTAACCTATGTCGGCATGGTTGATCAGGACGTAACGGTAAAGGGCAACAGCGTACGCGTTGTGCTCGTTCCGGATCAGACCAACCTTGACGAAGTGATGGTCGTTGCTTACGGTACGGCTAAGAAATCAGCCTTCACCGGTTCTGCAGCGGTTGTAAAGTCGGATGACATCGCGAAGATTTCAAGCTCTAACGCAATGTCTGCACTTAGCGGTAAAGTATCTGGTGTGCAGATCAACTCTGCTACAGGTGCTCCTGGTCAGGAGAGCTTCAGCATCCGCATCCGCGGTATCAGCTCTATCAACGCCGGTAACGACCCGCTGATCATAGTAGACGGTGCTCCTTACAACGGAGACATCAACAACCTTAACCAGAACGATATCGCTTCAATGACCGTCCTGAAGGATGCTGCCTCTGCAGCTCTTTACGGTGCGCGTGGTGCCAACGGTGTTGTCATCATCACAACAAAGAACGGCCGCGAGGGTACTTCTTCAATCACTGTTGACGCTAAGTGGGGTGCTAACACACGTGGCGTAGAGTTCTACAATACAGTAGAAAGTCCTGCCGGATATTATGAGGCATACTATCAGTCATTGAAGAACTATCGTACAAGTCTCGGCGATGATGCTGCAACAGCTCACAGATGGGCTCTGGACAATATGTTTGCAGGCGGTTATAACCTTGGCTATAACGTTTACACTGTTCCTGAAGGACAGGACTTCATCGGCCCGAACGGAAAACTGAACCCTAACGCAACACTCGGCCGCGTTGTTAACGTTAATGGCACAGAATACCTGCTCTATCCTGATTCATGGCGCGACGCTGCTTATCAGACTGGTGTACGTCAGGAGTATAACGTTACTGCTACAGGAAGCAACGACAAAGGTTCTTTCTATGGTTCTGCAGGTTATCTGAAGAACGAAGGTATCAGTATCGGTTCTGACTATGAGCGTTTCACAGGCCGTCTGAAGGCTGACTACCAGCTCAGATCTTGGTTGAAACTTTCTGGTAACTTCAACTATGCTCACTATAAGGCTAACTCATTGTCTGGAGATGGTGAAAGCACAGTAGGAAACGTGTTTATGGTTAAGGATATGGCTCCTATCTATCCTCTGTACGTCCGTGACGCAGCAGGCAACATCCTGCAGGATTCTAAGACTGGTCTCGCTATGTACGACTGGGGCAATGGCACTGTAACAGGTCTTACACGTCCTGTAATGACAGGTTCTAACCCTATCTTCGCAAATAACTTCGACAAGAATGAGAATGAGGGTAACAGCCTCGACGCTACAGGTACAGCTGAAATCCGTTTCCTCGAGGACTTCAAGTTCACATCAGCTAACACTGTGATGCTCGATGAGACAAGGTTTACAAATACGATGAACCCGTTCTATGGTCAGTTCGCTGCCAACAACGGTTCAGTTCAGAAAACACACGTACGTACATGGGCTTACAACTACCAGCAGCTCTTGAACTGGCATCACCTGTTCGACAAGCATGATGTAGAGGTTATGCTCGGTCATGAGTACTATCGTACACGTTATTATTATTTGTCAGCATCTAAGAACAACCTATTCTCTGTATTCAACGATGAGTTGGCAGGTGCTGTTAACACAGGTTCTATGAACTCTTACACAACTGACTACAACGTTGAGGGTTGGTTCGGCCGCGTTCAGTACAACTATGACAACAAGTACTTCGGATCACTTTCTTATCGTCGTGATGCTTCTTCACGCTTCCACCCGGATCACCGTTGGGGTAATTTCTGGTCATTAGGTGGTGCATGGATCATCAGCAAGGAAAAATGGTTCAACGCTCCTTGGGTTGACGAGTTGAAGTTCAAGGCTTCTTATGGTGAGCAGGGTAACGACAACATCGGCAGCTACCTCTACACAGATACATACAGCATTGTTCCTTCTGGTGACGGTGCAGGCGTTAAACCTTCTTCAACTAAGGGTAACGAGACTATTACTTGGGAAAAGAACGGTAACTTCAATACAGGTTTCGAATTCTCATTCTTCCGCGGACGTCTTGCCGGTAGCATCGAGTACTTCTATCGTCGTACAAGCGATATGTTGGCATTCTTCGCACTTCCTGCTTCTTCAGGCTGGAGCGGATACTATGACAACGTAGGTAACATGCAGAACATGGGTGCTGAAGTTGAACTCGACGGAACACTGATCCGTACAAAGGACTTCGAGTGGGGACTCAACCTTAACTTCACTGCTTATAAGAACGAAATCACATCTATCGCTGAAAAGAACAAGACTCAGACAGTTGAGGGTTCTGAAGGTTATGCAAGCGGTAGCTACTTCTATGGTGAAGGCGAGTCACTCTATACATTCTACATGCCTAAATATGCAGGTGTTGACGAGAACGGTAAGTCTATGTTCTATAAAGACAAGCTGGATGAAAACGGAAACATAATTGGCCGTGAGACAACAACAACTCCGGGTGAGGCTACATACTATCTCTGTGGTACAGCTCTTCCGTGGGCATACGGAGGTTTCGGAACACGCTTCTCTTACAAAGGCTTCGACCTTGCTGTTGACTTCAACTATCAGCTTGGCGGTCAGATCTACGATTCAGACTATGCCGGCATGATGGGTATCACCAGCAGCGGTAGAGGCCATGCTATCCACGCTGACTTGCTGAACTCTTGGACAGAAGAGAATCCTAATACAAACATACCTAAGCTGGTTATCGACGATACAAGTGCAACAACCACTTCAGACCGCTTCTTGACAAGTGCTTCTTACCTGAGCCTGCAGAACCTCAACTTTGGTTACACATTCCCGACAAAGATGACAAGCAAGATCGGTATAGGCAAGCTTCGTGTTTACCTTACAGCTACAAACTTGTGGTTGTGGTCTAAGCGTCAGGGACTTGACCCACGCCAGAGCATTACTGGTGGTGCTTCTTCTGCATATTACTCTGCAATGCGCACAATTTCAGGTGGTATTTCTGTAACATTCTAAAAACATTTAAAAAAACAAATTGAACATTATGAAAAGATTCATGACAATATGCCTTGGTGCAGCTTTAACTCTGATGACTTCAATGTCATTCACAAGCTGTATCGACGAGGTTGAGCCCACAGACGGAGCGTCTGACGGTCAGGTTACGGGCTCTGAATCAGCTGTGGCGTCATTGGTTAGCGGTCTTAACTCATACGCTACAAATATTTGGAATACAACTCAATTCCCCGCAAGTTTCGGCTATCCTGCATTGATGATAATCCGTGACATCCAGTCAGGTGAACTTGCTTATGGTGATAATGCCAACGGATGTCTGTTCCTTAACTGGCTTGGTGATACCTATGTGTCACGTGAGTATATGGTAAACCAGTTCTTGTGGTATTATCAGACACAGTATGCAGGCGCTGCTACTAACGCTATTGCAAAGATTGATACTCTTGCCAGCGATGCCAACAAGGGTTACTATGCTGCAGCTCTGGCTTATCGTGCAATGCTTTATATAGATATGGCACGCGAGTATGAGTGGTTGCCCAACGACATCACTCAGGGTGTCAGCCCCGAAGGAAATGACATCACGGGTCTTACTGTGCCTATCGTTAAGGAGGGCATGACAGAGGAGCAGTGGCAGAACAATCCTCGTGCAAATAAAGCAGATATGGCTGCCTTCATCCTTGGTGACCTTCAGAAGGCTGCAAGCATGATAGGCTATCTTGACGACGCAAGCAAGACAATGCCTCATCTCGACTGTATCTATGGTTTGATGGCACGTTGCTATATGTGGCTTGAGGATTATCCTAACGCTGAGAAGTATGCACGTCTGGCTATCGACAACTCAACATCTGCACCTGTAACACAGGCACAGGCTCTTAACACAACATCTGGTTTCAACGACCTGAGCCAGTGGATGTGGGGTACACAGTACTACACAGGTTACGTTAACAACCTTTACTGCTGGACAGCAAACATGTGTAACGAAATCAGCTACGGATACACAGGTACGCAGATTGGATGCTATGTTCAGATTGATGCTAACATGTATAACCGTATCAGCGACGGCGACTGGCGTAAACTCCTGTGGAAGGCTCCAGAAGGAACATCTCTCGAAGGCAAGAACCAGTTTATCAGCGCTGAGGTTGGAGCTCAGCTCCCTGGATATGCTTCTTTGAAGTTCCGTCCGGGCGGTGGTAGCATCAATGACTACACTGTAGGTAACGTTGTAGGTGTTCCGTTCATGCGTATTGAGGAAATGTACTTCATCGAAGCTGAGGCTGCTGCACACAGCGACCAGGCTAGAGGCAAGGAGCTTCTTGAGTCATTCATGAAGCGTCACCGCAACCCGAACTACACATGCCGCGCTGCTGATGTTATCGACGAAATCGTATTCCAGAAGGCTGTTGAACTTTGGGGTGAAGGTCAGTATTTCTATGATGTTAAGCGTCTGAACAAGACTGTTACAAAGGACTACACCGGAACCAACCATACAGCACCTTATCTGTGGAACACAACAACTCGTCCTTCATGGATGAACTGGCAGATAAGTCGTTTGGAGGAAATGAACAACAGCGGAGTAACTGGATACAACAACCCGACACTCGCAGATCAGCCTTATAAAAAATAATTAAATAAGTAAACAATAAAACAGAAAATATCATGAACAAGATATTCAAACATTCCATGATGCTCCTCTTTTCGGCACTGGCACTCGTGCTGGGCTCATGTACCGAAGAGTTTGAGTACACAGGAGCAACGATCGAAGGAGAGCAGGTGTATTTCAGCAATGCGCTTTCTTCAACCGTGAACCTCGATCCTAATGCCAGTGAGGTGAAAATACCGGTAAACCGCATCCAGCGTACCGGTGAACTCACTGTAAACTTCAATGTAACTACATCTGAAAACTGTGCAGTTAGTGTTCCTTCTTCTGTAACTTTTGCTGACGGCGACTCTGTAGCATATCTGACTGTTACTTACGATCCTCAGACAATACAGATGGGTCACTTTGATGATGTTACTGTAGCCATTGCAGATGCTAACTATACAACTCCTTACGGAAGTTCATCTTATACATTCTCTATCGGACTGTCTGAGTGGACTTCAGTCGGTACAGGTCTTTATCGCGATGCAATCTACCCTGGCTTCTATGGCGCAGAGCAGCTGACTTACAACGTAGAGATTCAGGAGAACATCCTGAAACCGGGTTACTACCGTATCGTAACTCCTTATGGACCTGGCACAACATTCTATAACACTTATGTTGCTACAGGTATGATGGCATGGGCTAACAAGGATAACACAAGCCTGGTTATCAACGCAACAGATCCTAACTTCGTTTATGTAACAGGCGACTTCTATCCTGGCACAGACGATGGTATGGCTTCTCAGGGATATGGTGTAATGCACTTGTTCAGCATCGTTGACGAGTATATTAAGGAGGGTAACAGCCTTGAGGATATCAAAGCAGCTAAACCGGATCTCTTCGGAACTCTGAAAGACGGTATGATCACTCTGCCTCAAGTGTGCATTTATGTAAACTTCGACGATTCATTCACTCCGCTTGGCTATCTTGACACAACAGGTTGGGCAATTGCTCTGCCGGGCAGCGAATTTACTGACTACTCTTCTTCGTTCACATACAAAGGCCGTTTCACTGACGTTGCAGGCAACAACTACGCTGAGGGTACTATCACTCTTGGTGAGGATGTAGCTAACGCAAAATATGTATTGGCTGCTGATGGTGACGATATCAATGCTATTGTTGATGCTATCGCTGACGGTTCTATCGAGGCAAACGGTATCACTGAAAGCGGTGATGTAAGCATCCAGATAGCAGAAGGTGGTAAGTATACAATGGTTATCGTTACATTCGATGCTGAAGGCAACATGAGAAGCAACTCAGCTACAACATTCACATTCAGCACTGGTGGTGGTTCAGGTACAGCTAACTGGCAGCCTGTAACTTCTGGTACATACGACCAGAACTACTTCCCGAACTTCATCACTGACGAGAACAACCAGCCGGTAGGTAACCCGTTCGGCGATGGTACATATTCAACAACTCTCTATGTTGACGGCAACGACCAGACTCACTACAAACTTGAGCCTTGGCTGACACAGGAAGGTAGCCTTGAATTCACTCTCGACGATAGAGGTATCATCTCATTCGATATCATCGATACAGGCGTAGACTCACAGTCTGGTTACGGTAACGTGCTTGTTGTAAACGCTAACGACATGTTCGCTGATAATCCTAACTATCCGTTCAGCTTCTATGCTGAGGAAGGTATCTTCGCATTCGGTATGATGTATTATGTTAACATGAACGGCAAGCAAGGCTGGATGGGTGGTGCAACAGAAACATTCACTCCGTCACAGAGCGGTGCTCCTTCAATGATTAAGATGCCGGCTGCTAAGAAGGGCGTTAAGAGCTATAAGGCTGTCAAGGGTGTTAAGAAAGTGCTCAATGCTAAAGTTGACAGAAGCTATAACTCTAAGTTCTTCAGCAACAGAGGACTGACCTTTAAGAAATAATGTGATGAATGCTGTGAGTCAAGTTCTTCACTGTAAGACTTGACAATACTACAGACATCATTAAATACAAGAAAGGCCCTGCCTGACCAATGTGTCGAGGCAGGGCCTCTTGTTTTTTGATATAATTATAATAATGCAAGTATTGTCTTTCGGGATAAAACATTCTCAGATGAGTGAGATATATAGTGCTATAAATGTTAAGAATTTGTCTGTTTTTAGTATTTGTATCTCATCAGATATGTGCCTTTTCGCCTTTTGATTCACCCTTTCAGATGGGACAGACTACAGTCTCTCCTCATAAAAACTTATTTATGAGAAGGAAAAAATATTTTTGCTGACGCATGTTAAATATAAGAATTTACTATTATATTTAATTTAACACATATTAGATTTGGCTTAATGTTAGCGGCCGTGATAATCAGTCTACCAAGGCAAATTATGAAATCAATAAATTTAGGGGCTTAATAATATTCTAGTAATCCTTTGGGATTCAGACTGTACGCTTGACATACTAATCAGTTCTGTACGTTGGGTCTGTTGGCATCGGTCTTTGCTGATGCGTCAAGAATTATCTTACAGACTTTAGCATCTTGTCAATGCATTTGCGCTTTTGGCCCATGTCCGGGTGGACATACAGATTAAGCGTCGTGCTTACGCTTGAGTGGCCGAGAATTGAACTTACAGTCTTGTAGTCGCAGTTGCTCTCTATACATCGTGTTGCAAAGGTATGTCTCAGACCGTGGAACTTCATTGCGGGCAAGTTCAGCTTGCTCATGAAGCGTTTGTAGTAGTGACGGTAAATTCGTGGCTCGAGCGGCTTTTCGGTGTTAGTCAATACGAAGTATGTGCTGTTGACAAGACCAATAATCGGCTTCAGCAGCCGTAGTAAATCGCCGCTTATGGGTATGTCGCGTATTGAACTGGCTGACTTTGGCGTGCTTATAATGAGCTTTGTGTATTTATGTCCGTCTTCTATGACATAAACCCGCTCAATGGTGCGGCGTATGCAGATGGTCTGAGTCTTTACGGATATGTCGCTCCATTTAAGCGCGCAGATTTCTCCGATGCGCAGTCCGGTGCAAAGACAGATATACAGACCAAGGTTCTTGAACGAGAAATGTGATTTCAGAAATGTCATAAGCTTTCGCTGTTCGTTAATAGTAAGAACCTGAAACTCGTGTCTCTCTGCTGTTGTCGGGAACTTGATGTCCCATTCGCAATGTTCGAGCCATCCTTGCCGTGTCCCATAGGCCACTATCATCTTCAGCACGAGCAGTATGTCTCTTACTGTGCGCTGGCTTAAGCCTGCCTTCAGTTTGTCAAGAACAAATTGCTGAACGTTGCTCTCTTTTACCGAGTGCATGTCGCCAAGCACCGGCAAAATGTGCTTCTCGGCATTGGTTACATAAGTGGCAAACGTCGATTCCTTGACGAGCCTTACTTTCATCTCACGCCATGCGAGATAGACTTCTTTGATAGTTTTTCTTTTCATAATTTATACATTTTAATTGTTTGTCGCTATAAAAGTAATAAATTATGATATTTTGATGGCAGAAATAGCAGAAAAGGATGAATTTCAAATAAAGCATTATATTCCGATTTCATCTTATGTGCATCACGCTGATGTGTTCCGCCGTCCCTCAGCTTTCATCCGTCATGAAGTATGGCTACTGAAAGCTGACGTATGCAAGAAACTTAATGACTTTAAAGTTGCTGTCTGAAACAGTTGGTGATAAACAGCGGACGGGGCAGGGCGCCTATATGTAAATTGACTCGCATTGATGCAGCCCGGCTTATTGCTCCTTATGGGTGTATGACGAAGCCATGGCTGCCACTTTCTGCTGCAGGTATGCTATGAAACCTTCATCGCCAAGCACCTCAATGTCGTCGAACAGGCCAAGCACAAAGCGTCCTATGCCTGCATAGCTGCACACCGGCAGATCAAGCCTGTGGCGTCCGTCGCTGCACGTGGTCATGTTGGCCTCTGCCGCGGGATATTCTTCGCGGAACACGTTGTAAGACAACTGGCCCAGCAGCATGCTTACGGGCATCATCTTTTCACCGCTGAACATAAATACGTCGGTGTACATTTGCTGATGGCGGTCTTTGTATGCCCACTCCGTATCGAGCAGCTCTACCTCCTGCATGCGGCTCACTTTGAAGGTCTTGTTAAGCTTCGACGACGGCTCATAGCAGCGCACCTCGTTATTGTTGTTCATCAGCAGGAACGGCTCAACGAGCCTGTCCTTTGTGGTGCGGCTGTGAGGCGATGCATAGCCATGTATCACCACCTGACGCTGCAACTTTATGGCATCATACAATACGCCGATGTTGTACACCTTCTGCTCTCGCAACTCGTCGTTGTTTATGATGTCGAAGTCGTAGAAGCGCTCAAGCTTCTTCCTGAGGTTGTCTGCCAGCACGTCGCCTTGTCCGGCCTTGTCCAGCAGGCGCCTTATCATCACCGCCTCCTCTTCCGTTATGGATATCCGCTCTATCAGGCGGTTGAAGAAAGGCGAATTGCGGTCGATGCTGTAGCAGTTGCCGTGCTTGTATACCTTAAATCCGCTGTCGCGGAAAAACTCAAGATAGTAATACAGGTTGCGGCGCGATATGCCGAGCTTCTCGCACAGCCGCTCAATGGTGTATGTGCGGTTTTCGGTGAGCAGCTGTAGCAGATACAGTTCGCGTTCGAGTTTGTCGTGTCGCATAAATTCTTTATTAACGTGATAATTTGCGGCATAAGCGTTGTTGCCTGCCGGTGCGTGTCTTTGGCTCTTACATACGCCATAAGCCGTCAGAACGTGCATAAATGGCTTTTGCCGCTTTCCTTTTGTGCCCTTGTCTGCTTTGTCCTGCGCTTCAGATGCTGATGGCCTACTCAGACGTTTGGCTAAAGCAGCCTGAACGTCTTGCGGTGATATGGCGTAATGCCGTGCTCGGCAATGGCCTGGCGGTGCTTCTTTGTGGGATAACCCTTGTTTGATATCCAGTCATACTGCGGATATTCCTCAGCCAGACGGTCCATGTAGTCGTCACGGTAAGTCTTTGCCAGTATGCTTGCCGCAGCTATCGACATAAACTTGCCGTCGCCCTTTACCACTGTGGTATAGGGTATGAAGTTGTAAGGCTTAAAGCGGTTGCCGTCTACGATGATGGCCTCCGGGCGCACCTTCAGTCCGTCAAGCGCCCTGTGCATGGCCAGGATGCTGGCATTAAGTATGTTAATCTTGTCTATCTCCTCAGGTGTAACCACGCCCACGGCCCATGCCACGGCGTCGCGCTCTATTATCTTGCGCAGCTCGTAGCGCCTGTGCGGCGTAAGCTGTTTCGAGTCGTTCAGGTCGTCGTTCCTGTAGTCTTCGGGCAGAATAACGGCCGCCGCATACACGCTTCCGGCCAGGCATCCGCGCCCGGCCTCGTCGCATCCGGCCTCAATCAATCCATTGTTCAGCGAACTTTTAAGCATATTTATTTTCAGTTTATTGTTATAAGCCATGTTCCGCAGTCATGTGGCCCGGCCGTCATGTTGCAGTTGGCAGACAGCCATGTGTCGTTCATTAGGTGCAGATTTTACGCTTATTTAACAGATAACGGCCCGAGTTTGAACTTATTGTGCACAAACAAGCATTTATTTTGCACACGGAAAGCCATACCAAAGCGTGGCACATATATAAAAAACAATATTTACAACGAAACAAAATACACTTAAAACATACGATTATGGAAAAGCAGATAACACTGGAACAAGCCGGCACTGCATGCGGCAAGATTAATTCAATGATAAAAAAGGCAATCAGTATGCTTAACGCTCCGCTCCGTCTTCTTGGCAGATATTATTCATATGTGATAGAGCGCAATCTGGACATGCGCCAGACAAAGGCCATAACCGAAGCCCAGATAGCATTCTTTGCCACCATACTTCCGGTTGAGATGCCCATACTGCTGCATCTGGCAGCCTGCATATGGTTTATCATGTCGCTGAAGAAATGCCGCTCTCTGCTGAAGTGATGCAGCCTGAGTGTATGTCGGCAGCAGCATGAAAGGGGTTGCATTGCTGAATTAAAGCCGTTCTGTAGCTTGTCAGCACTGTAGCTGCGTGTAGATGTCTTGTTGCCGACAAACAAACCATTGGTTTAGACATAAAAACTCGGCCACTTTTGCATCAAAAGTGGCCGAGTTACGACCCGAAAACAATAGGTTAATGATTTGAAACCAATACGTTATATTTTGCTTTCGGTTTATGTCTTAATCGCTGTCCGGATGATTGTTTTTTAATTATAAAGGCGTGTTTCCCTTTCGATTTTTTTGCCGTTTGAAGCTATGCTTCTTTTGCGGTGTATATGTCGTGTGAGAAATTCATGCAATAAACTTGTTTCTGCCTGCGTCATAGATGTTCAATGATGCTTTCATGCAGCATTGCCCACTGGCTGTATTATGGCTTGCATTATCGGCATTGTAAAATAGTGAAAAAGAAATGCCGCCCTGCGCTGTCGAACCGGCATCGGTCCAGCCTATTGCGCATGGCGGCATATTTGTTTGATGTGTGTGGTTTGTAGTGTTAAGTTGGCGTCCGCGATAATCACATCTGCAAAGTGTGCCATTTATCTTGTTGTTTAACATGCTTACGCACCATACTGGCGACATTCCTCTGTAGATGCATCTGGTACGCCAACTATTACATCAGGATAGTTGCATGATGTCCGACATAGAGATGCTGCCTGTTGCGGGATTATATCCGCTGTGGCGAGACTGCTTGTCTTCGTTGATTTTGTTATTCGTCATAACATAATCAGTCGGCCATAAGCTTCATCACCTTCTGTCCGTTGCCGCAGACGATTGTGGCAATGTAATATCCGCGGTCGAGGAAACCGAGGTCGGCAGTGTCGTCCGCTGTGGCGGAGTAGACCTGACGGCCCGACATGTCACATACGGTGAGGCGGCTGAATCCGTCCTTTACCATGAGTGTGCTGCCGTCCCATGACACGTGCATGGGCTTAGCAACGGCGCTTTCTATTCCTGCAACGCCCTCATAAGGCACCTTTGTTTCTTCTGCGTTTAGCACGCGGCAGTTGTTCTTGTCTTCAGCATCATAGTTGGCTACAAACGCCACTACGCTTAATCTGGCCGCATCCCATCCGGTCTGCACAGGAACAGTATAGTCGGCTGTATAGCCTTTTATGTCAATAGGCTCTCCCCATGTCGGCGTTACGCTCTGTCTTGCCATGTGGCGATGGTAATATCCGCCGGATGCACCGCTCTGGTTGGTAGAGTAGACGCTGTCTTCAGAAACAAAGACGAACAGGCGTGGCGATTCCACGTCAGTGTCTATAAGCTGCTCACCCTCAACATGTATGAGTATGTTGCCGTTTTCGTCGGTTTTCACCGTAGGTTCCACTGATACGAATGCCGGTGCGCAGCTCTGTTCGGCATAGAGAGTCTTTAGCTTTGATGCACCAACGCTCACCACAGGCACTCCGTCTGAATAAATGTCGGGATAGTTGTCCGACATCTCCGTGCGGTCGAGCATCACGGCAGGAGCGTAGAGTCTGCCTTCCTTGTAGAACCACTCATACTCCTTGCTTGCTGCTATGGTATAGTTGTCCTCGTAGAAACCGGCATGATGGCCCAGCTCTATGATTCTTTCGCATGTGTCGGCAACGGCAGAAATCTGCTTGTGAACGGTAGGGCAGTTGGTGCAGCGTTCCGTAGAAAACACCTCGAGCAGCACCTTGCGCTGCAGCATTACGGAGCGGCAGAGCACCTGTTTCGTGCGCGATGTGTTGTCAGACGGGTCGAAGTCTGCCTCGCCGTTTACAGCCGATATTTCCACGCTTACCTGTGGCTCGCCTTCAGACAGGATGCGCAGTCCGTTCATCTCGAATGTGCCTGTGCCGCGCGGCTTCACTTCCGTCACGTTTACCGTCTCTGTTGCCAGGCTGTCGCCAACGTGATAGGTGAACGTGAGGCTCTCAACCGGCACGGAACCAAGATTGATAAAGTCGCCCGAGAAGGCCAGCGGTTCGCCCAGCCGGGCGTATCCCGGCATGACAATGTTGCCTAGACTGACGTTGCAGCGCGGCAGATTGTCGCTCTCTACTGTGGCATAAAACGCTGCGCTGAATCCCTCTACGCTCGGCTTCCATTCAGAGCCGTCGGTGCAGATATACTCTTCGCCGTCCACAAGGCTCAGGGCATACGGAATGTTCAGTATGCCTTCTACGAGATAAGACATATAAAACGCCTTGCCGTCAATCCTGAACGGCCTTTCAAGGCGCACCTCGTTCCATCCGTATTTTTCAAGGGTGGCTGTCTGTTCATAAAGTGCCTCGCCTCCGTCAAGGCTGCTTCTGATGGCGAAGTGTACGGTAGAAGGCTCCATGATGCTTGACCAAATGTGGAACGATACGATGTCCGTGCCGCTATATGCCTGCATAAGCGTTTCGGGAAAGAATACGGCCGAACCGCCAGCCGGAGATTCTTTAGCGGCGGGGTAGAAAGACACGGCGTTGCCCTCGCAGTAGCCCAGCTTCATGCTGTCGGCATATATCGTTTGTGTAGCAGCCAGCATCAGTGTCAGCGTTAAGATAATCTTGCTGACGTAGCGCGTTGCTGACGATAAAATATAATTATGCATAAATGTTCATTGTGAATTAACTTGCAGACAAAACTGAAAATGTGACAGGACGCACTGCCTGTCACATTATGTCAAAATGATTTTCAGCCGACATTATATCAGCCTGATGTTGGTGCTGTTTTAGCGTAACACCTTGAATGTCTTAGAACCGCCGTTGTAAGAAACCTTTACAACATAAGTGCCTGAAGGCAGAGATGACAGGTTGAATGCTTCTCCCTGGCCGCCTTTCATTACGAGGTTGCCGCCAACGCCATATATTTCAGCGCTGTTGTATTCGCCGTTTACGTACAGTGTTCCGCCCTTGCGGTAGTCGATGCTTACATCGCTCTTTACAGCCTCAGGCTTAGATATGCCGGTAGCTCCTTTTGAAACGATCATAGCGGGGCAGTTTACAACACCGAAACCAATGTCTATAGTCTCGCCGCCGGCAAGAACCTTTCCGTCAGTGCTGCAGTCGAGAAGTGAATACATGCCGCCTGCCGGAACAGCTTGTGCCTCGCCGTTCTCGTCATAGGCAACAGACGGACCGAATTTATATCCGCCTCCTGCGCAAGTAACCAGCTGGTCGAAATATACGATGCTGCCGTCGGCCTTTACGCTGAAATATTTATAAGTGTCATTGTTGTCAAGGAAGTAACCGTACATGTTTCCTTCTGCGTCGATGCTGCAAAGTATTCCTCCGTTGAATGTATTTGTTTCAGGGTCGTCGCAGCTGAACACGTTGTATAGCTTGCCGTCTTTGATGTATGCAGGATTCTGTCCGCCGTTTTCAGCAGTATTGACACCTACCACAGTGCTGCCATCCTCACTGATGCCGTACACATAGAAGGTGTTTATTCCGAGGTCGTCATAAACCTTCTTTATTTCGTTGTTCTCCCATACGACAGGCAGCAAATAGACTATCTCAATGCCGAAGTCTTCGTCAATCTCACCTGTTGATACATAAACCTGTCCGGCCATATATTTTCCGTCAGATGAAACGGCACGTACGCAGTTGAGTGTGCGCGTTGAGCTGAACTCGTTCGACTGGTCAGAAGAATAATTCTCAGGTACAGGCAATAGTTTCCATCCTCCGTCAGGCGTAAATGTTGCAGGCCATTGTCTTACATAAGTTTCGCCTGTCAGCAGCGAGTCAACGCTACCTGCCATAAGTCCGTCGTTGGTTACGTCGTTAAGAGTTGAATATCCTCTGGAATAATCCCAGGCCATATTGATGACGTCTGGTGCGTCGGCATTCCAGTAGTAGCTCGTCATCGAAATCAAATCGTCTACGCCAACGGCATATTTGCCATTGTTTGACACGTGATTAAATACACCGCAAACCGGTGTTTCATAGCCTTCGATTATGAAAACTGCATCGTTAAAGTTGTAAAGGGTTGCCTCTTCTTGGGCTGATGCACCGCAAGCTAAACTTGCCATTGCTGCTAAAAGTAGTAATTTTTTCATAAGCACTTTAGTTGGTTTTTAATTTGCATAGATTTGCAGCAACAAGAATATAAAACTTATGTGCTGCTCTTAGTTTCTGTTTGCAATGATACAAAATTATTTCATAAAAGTAATGGCTATTTGTGATAAATATGATAAAATTAAATTATTTTAATAAGTTTGGCTGATTTATAAAAAATGGTAATATCACAATAAATAACGATACTTATGGTAAAAGTAAAAACAAAATGACAATATTGTAGTTATATTATGGAAAAAATAAACCTTGTCGATACAATGATTATTTTTTGATTTTAATTTGATGGTGGCTGATATTTTGTTATCTTTGCAAGACAAAATTTTGGAAAAATGGGACAAAAGGGATTAATATCTGTTTCAACGTTTTCGGTTGCTAAGGAATATAACTTCAGCCGTATTGACGATGATATTATATTGTTCGACAATTTTGGAAAATTGCCGGTCCCGTGTGAGCCGAGCCGCAACATGGGATTGATTATCGGACTATGCCTGCAGGGCAGCTTCCGCTATACTGCCGACACCGTAGAACAGTGTGTGCATGCAGGTGAGGCCATGATTATACACGAAGGTCAGGTTGTTGACAACTATCAGAGGAGCGACGATGTTGAGGGAATAGCCATCATGATGTCTTACGATTTCTTTCATGAGATTGTTAAGGGCTTTCATGAGCTGTCTTCTCTGTTTCTCTTCTCGCGCAGTCATCCTGTCTTCATGCTTCAGCCCAACGAGGTTAAAGATGTGGTCGACTATTTCACAATGATAAAGAATAGGGTTGACGACGGCAGCAGGCCTTTCCGCCGTGATGTGGTCAGGATGCTCATATCTGCCATGATTTACGACCTTAGCAATGCCATATACAGAATACAGCTCAGGTCAGACAGGAAGCCCACGCGTGCCGAAGCCATATTCTCTGACTTTATCCGTCTGGTAGAGCAGAACTACCGCTCGGAGAGAAGAGTTGGATGGTATGTCCATGAGATGTGTATAACCGCCAAGTATCTTTCTGAGACGGTGAAGATGGTGAGCCGCCGCACTCCTAACGACTGGATAGACAACTACGTTGTGATGGAGCTGCGTGTCTTGCTGAAGAACACGACCAAGAGCATAAAGGAGATATCGCAGGACATGTGCTTCCCGAACCAGTCGTTCATGGGAAAATATTTCAAGGAGCATGTCGGTATGTCGCCCATGTCCTACCGTAAGTCGTAATGGACAGGCGGCCGACGGCCGCCTTCATGGCTTTGTCCTACTTGCCTGCAGCGCTTGTTTCTTAATTCGAATATGTTGAAAATCTACTTAAAACCTATCATTACTTATGTTCTTGCGGCCTCATTCTTGCTTGTGGCCACGGCTTCGTCTTGTTTTTCGCAGCCATACTGCAAGGTCAGGACGTTTACCATAGACGACGGACTTCCTGCCAACAACATATCGGAGTTTGGGCTTTCGGACGATGGCATGATGTGGGTTTCAACATGGAACGGACTATGTAATTACGACGGCTATAAGTTCAGCCGTTTCCGCGAGCACTTCGGTGCGGGCCAGGTGCTTACTTCCAACCGCCTTAAGTTTATCCGTCCAAACTCCTGCGGCGACATCTGGTGTTCCACCTATGACGGTAAGGCCTATCTGTTCGACTGCACAACCTGCCGCTATATTGACCTCGACGTGCTTGTCGGCAACAAGGTCAGACATAAGTTTCCGGTGCGCAACATTATATCGCTGCCCAACGGCCATGCATGGGTACTTGGCGACGGCAACATTAACTTGCGCATAGATGAAGGTAAGATAAAGAACCACGGCGGCGTAAGTCTTATCGACACGCGCAAGACGATATATCGGGGACCTATACGAAAAGTAATGGCCGACGGAAACGGGCGCGAGTGGGTGTTTGCCGACAACGGCGTAGGGCTTTACGGCAGCAAGGTGCTTCTTCCTTTCAAGTTTGAGTATATGTGCCATGTGGGGCGCAAGGTCTATTTTGCATCGCGCGACGGCCGCTTCGGCGTTTATTCCGACCGGCTGCGCATGATCAGCGTTCCTGCACCGGTAACAAAGATAAACGGCATGTTCCGCTTCGGTTCCGACAAGCTTGCCTTGGCCAGTGACAAGGGGCTGCTCGTGTTCAGCACTCGCACGTCAGGTTTTTGTCTTGTGTCCGTTCAGCATCCTTCGCAGCCGTCTGCTGATGTGAAGAAGGTGTTTACCGACAGTCGGGGCCGTGCCTGGGCATTTTCTTCAGGACCGGGTGTTAGTCTTGTTTCGCCAGACGGAAGCAGCGTTCGATGGCTTCAGTCGGAAGCAGACGGATGGATGGGCACCACGAGCCGTTATCCTGTTTTTCATGAAGACGACAACCACACGGTGTGGGTGATACCCAACGGCGGCGTATTCTCTTATTATGATGAAGCCCGCGGATGTCTCGTTCCTTACAATCTTAATGCCGAAAACAGCAACCGTCTGCCCGTAAGCTACATCCTGAAATATAAGAAGGACGCGCAGAACAACCTTTGGTTTACGGGCAATCACAATCTTACGCTTGTTAATTTTAACTATTATCGCTTCAAGTTTACGCCCACGGTGCGCGATGCCGACGTGCGCTCGGTGATGAAAGACCGCAGCGGACGGATATGGACAGGCATGCACAACGGCTATGTAACCGTTACCGATGCCGTAAGCCGCAGGATGATGTATCTCTCGCCCGACGGCCGGCTGACCGGTGTGCCGGTGCGTCTTACCGACGAGGGCGTGTACGTCCTGCGCGAAGACCGCTACGGCAATGTATGGATTGGCACCAAGGGCCGCGGCATATATGTGCTGTATGGAGGCCGTGGCGGAAACGGATTGGCACATTATGCCAGGAGCTATACCGACAAATGGTCGCTGAGTTGCGACAGCATATACGACTTCTGCGAAGACGACGCCGGCCGTATGTGGGTGGCCACTTATGGAGGAGGCATCAACATTGCAGCCATGAAGCCCGGCGGCAGCATGGCATTCATCAACGGCAACAACGTGATGACGCCCTTCAAGGACAAGGCTTACAACCGCATGCGCCGCATATCAGCCGCCCCCGGCGGAATAATGGTGGCGTCAACGTTCGGCGGCATTGTTACCATGTCGCATCGTGTAGACAAGTTTTCGTCGATGCGATATTACTATACGACGCACATTCAGGGCGACACCACGTCGCTGCTTGCCTCCGATGTGCTCAACACTTATGTCAGCAGGTCGTCGGGTCGGATATATGCCACCACCATGGGCGGCGGCTTTCAGGTTGCACAGGCGTCAGGTCTGCTTCGCGACAACATCCCGTTCAGGCGCGTTGAGGGCATAGAGCATGAGGAAGGCACCATACAGGCTGTTGTCGAAGACGCTGCGGGCAATCTGTGGCTCGTGCGCGAGAGCAGTCTCGACAAGCTGTATCAGAAGACCGGTCAATATGAGATTTACGGCTCTAACGACTGGGAAGAAGACATCGGCTTCACCGAGGCGCAGCCCTATGTGTCGTCACGTGGCGGCGAGATTTTCCTCGGTGTCATCGGCGGTTACCTGTCGTTCCGCCCCGGTCAGATAAAGAAGAGCCGCTACAAGCCCATGATAGTGTTCAGCGGTGTGCAGTTTCAGGGCGAGCAGCAGATAACGCCAATACTCGGCAAGACCGTGCTCGAGATTCCGGCAGGCGAGCGCAACGCCATTGTATACTTCTCGGCACTCGACTACGACGGCAACCGCCTGATACGCTATGCCTACAGGATAAAGGAGCTCGACAGCGAGTGGAGCTACACGGGCATGAGCCACAGCGCGTCGCTGAGCCACATCCCCGCAGGAAAATACACGCTCGTGGTGAAGAGCACCAACTCCGACGGCGTGTGGACCGACAACGCCCGCGAGCTTAAGATATATGTTCATCCCACATTCTGGGAGACAGGCTGGGCCATGCTCCTGTATGTGCTTGTTGGCCTTTCCGTCATATTCTCGCTGTTCTATGTGTGGCGCCTGCGCAGCAACGTTGCAATGGAAAAGCGGCTCAAGGAGCGCCAGCTGCGCTTCTTCACGGGCATATCCCATCAGTTGCGCACCCCTCTGACGCTCATCGACGGCCCCGTTGGTCAGGTGCTGAGCGAGGAACCGCTGTCGGCCAAGGCCCGTACATATCTCGAATTTGTGAAGAAAAACTCCGTGCGCATGCTCGAACTCGTGAACAAGTCGCTCGACCTGAAGAAGCTCGATGCCGCTGCCGACGATGTGGATGCAGCGCCACAAAACTCCGATGAAATGGCCGTTTCTGACAATATGCCGCAGTCTGCTGCCACCATAAGCGGTCTCGACTTTGCTTCAGGACGCATCACCGTGCTCGTGGTTGAAGACAACGTAGAGTTGCGCTACTTCCTTGTAAGCAGTCTTTCGTCGAGCTACAATGTGTTTGAGGCACGCAACGGGCAGGAAGGACTCGAGATGGCGCAGAGCCGCCAGCCCGACTTCATCATCACCGACATCATGATGCCCGTGATGGACGGCATGACAATGATACGCAAGATAAAGGCATGCCCCGACACATGCCACATACCTATAGTGGTGCTGTCGGCCCGAACCGCCATCAACTACCGCATAGAAGGCCTTAACGAGGGCATAGACGACTATATAACCAAGCCTTTCAGCGTGTCTTACCTGAAGTCGCGTGTCGACAACATCATACGCCAGCGCCGCCAGCTTCAGCAGGCATACGTCAGCAAGCTCAATGCCGCGGGCGACGGCCACCTTATATATAAGGCCGACTCACCGGGCATTGCCGATGCCGACAAGGAGTTTGCGCGCCGGCTTGTCGATTATCTCGAGCCGCGCATATCCGACCCCGAACTCAAGATAGACGACATAACCAGGGCCATGGCCCTTAGCCGCACCGTGTTCTACGGCAAGGTGAAGTCGCTCTTCGGCATGTCGCCCATCGACTTCGTGCGCCACATGCGCATCCTCAGGGCAGAGCGGCTGATAGTTGAGAGCCGCATGTCGTTCTCGGAGATTGCATATTCAGTAGGCTTTACCGACCCGAAATACTTCGGCCGCACGTTCAAGGCCAAGACCGGCATGACGCCGTCCGACTATCGCAAAAAATATACGCAGCACGGCTGATTTGCGGTGTTTTCAGCCTATGTCAACATCACCTCTGTAACTGTCTGATAATAAGCGTGTTGCAAAAGGCCGTCTTTTACCTTCTAAAAGACGGCCTTTTGCGTGCCAAAACATGCCCTTTTGCATTGTAAAACGTGGCCTTTTACAAAACCCTTGCTCGTTATGTTATATGCCGTCCGCCATTTCCCGCATAATCTCAGCAGTATTTCCGCACGCCAACAATACGCCCGAAATCAGGCGTTTATAGGCCCGAAATGATGAAAAGTCCACCTTTCTAAACAATTTTTATCCCATTTCATCGGTAAATAAGAACTATCTTTGCCGCCGAAATCTACGTCAAACTATCTACGAAATTTATAACCTTAAAAAATAACTTACACTTATGAACCTTTTTAAATCTACGCTTTTAGCAGCCGGTATGCTGGTATCAACGTCGATGATGGCCATAAAGGTGCACACCATCGGCGACTCAACGATGGCCACATACAGCGAGTCGACAACCGTTACGCGCGGCTGGGGACAGATGTTCCAGCAGTTTTTCACCGACGCTGTAACGGTGAACAACCGTGCCAAGAGTGGCGCGAGCAGCAAGAGTTTCTATGAGGAGGCCGCCTACTGGGAGTCGGTCAAGAAGCAGATACAGCCTGGCGACTACGTGCTGATACAGTTTGCACACAACGACGAGAAGAACGACGGCATGGACGGCGACGAGGTTAAAGCCTACTACGAGAGCATAGGCGACCAGGCCAAGGCCGATGCCACCGACTATCGCGGCACCACTGCCAGCGGAACCTATAAGGAATATCTGCGCAAATATGTTGAAGAGACACGCGCCCTCGGTGCCACTCCGGTGCTTGTAGGCGCCATCTGCCGCAAATATTTCACTGGCAGCACCATCCGCCGCAACGGCCGTCACGACTTGGGCGACGACTTCTCGCTGCTCACTGCATCGGGCATCAAGGAGGGAAACAAGGTTGGCGAGGGCGACCATACATACGACTATCCCTATCAGATGCGCTTGGTTGCCGATGAAATGGGCGTTTCTTACATCGACCTGACCACCGCAACGAAGGAACTCTACGAAAGTTACGGCGACGCCAAGGCCAACGAACTGCTCTTCGACGGCGACGGCAGCACCCACACTTCGGCCATGGGAGCCACTCTGATTGCGCGCCTCTGCGCACAGCTCCTGCAGAAGCAGGGCATCCTGACCGAGTATATCAACCTGACAAGCGACCTCAGCGTCAATCCGTCGAAGGCCGACCTAGGCGAGGCTTACAAGGGACAGACCGTTGTAAAGGAGTTTCAGATAAGCGGCTTCGACCTTCAGCCGGCCGAAGGCAACGTAACCATTACGGCAAGCAAGGGCCTGCAGGTGTCTGCCGACGGCGAGAGCTATTCGGGCAGCATCAGCATGAGCTATAAGGAAGGCAACATGATCGGCACGTTCTACGCACGCTGCGAGTTTGCCGAAGAAGGCCCCATTAACGAAGAAATAACCGTAACCAGCGGTGACAAGACCATCACCATACCCGTTACAGGCACAAGCATCGTGCTCGAAGGCGGCGTGCCCGTTCAGGCATACTGGCGCCTTGAGAAAGACGATGAATGCGAGGTTACAGGTCCGATGAACACTCTCGGACAGTCGTACAGCGGCATGACGCTTCAGAAATATTCTGCACCCAACACTAACACCACATGGCCCGAGTGGACAGGTTTCGACGCATCACGCAAGACACAGCGCAACGTCATCGAGGGCGAAAGCTGGCCTGCCGGTGAAATCGACGAAGTTTCAACCCGCTATATCGAATTTGCCGTTCAGCCGGCAAAGGGCACCACGCTCAAGGTTGACTCCATGTCGATGTTCGTATGCGGCTGCGGCGGCAACGGCATGTGCTGCAAGATATACTATTCGAAGGAAGAAAACTTCGCCAATCCTGTAAACATCTTCGAGATGAAGAGCATGCCTGCCAACAACATGCAGTATGTATGCTCAATGCCGGTGCTGTCGGTCAACGAGGGCGAAACTCTCCGCATACGCGTTTATCCCTGGTATAACAATGCCGCAACAGGCAAGACCATCTGTCTGAGCGACGTTACGATACACGGCATCGCCGTCGACTCTACCACAGGCATCAGCTCAGAGCTGACACAGAATGCCGCTCCCGTGCGCACGGTTTACTACGGCACAGACGGTACAATGCGCCAGGGCATGCGTCCCGGACTTAACATCGTTAAGAAGGAATATGCCGACGGAAAGGTTGAAACAACTAAAATTCTATATTAAAACAATCAGTAAACAATTATGAAAAGCGTAAAGATCAGCTTATGCGGCTTGCTCGTCATGCTGTCGTCGCTGTGCTTCCCGACCGGTGCCCTGGCGCAGACGGAAGCTAAGCTCGCAGAATGGACATTTGCAAGCGGCTATGACAAAACCGACGTAGACGGCAAGACGGTCTACGTGCCCAACAGCAACGAGTGGGCAGAGATAAGTGCAACATGGTTTAAAGACCAGACACCTTACTTCTATCCCAACGTATTCGAGGGCGAACAAGGCAGCTACATGCTGTCGGCACAGTCGGAGTCAAGATACTGGCAGGTATCTGACAGCAACGGCGACAAGGTGATGCGCATTGAGAACAGCGAGGCAAACAACATCACCGACTACACCGATGCCTCGCAGCACAATGTATATTATGAGGTGTCTTTCCCCACAACGGGCTACAAGAACATCTCTCTTACCTATGCCATAGGCTACGGCGGCAACGCTGAGGCAGCCATCGAGGCCGTGTTCTCAACCGACGGCGGCGAGACATGGATTGATGCCGGCAAGGGCACCACAGCCCCCAACTGGTGGATATACAATGAAAACACCGTGAAGCTGTCGGCCAACAACAAGGACAAGGTGATAGTACGTCTCATAGCCGGCAACGGACTGGTGAGCAACTGGAACCTGAAGCAGCTCACTGTGAGCGCCGAAAAGGACGAAAGCTCACAGGGCATCAGCGCCAAGGACGCCACAGTGACATGGCCTTTCAACGAAGGTGCGTCTAATCCCACCTCTGCCGAGGCTTCTGTTCCCGAGGCTCTGTCGTCTACAGGCTACACGCTCGGCAGCAAACTTACGCTCAACGGCACACAGAAGTGCGACCCTGAGGTGATGTCAAAGCTCGAACCCACAGAGAAAATCAACAACGCTCTGGACGAAAACTCGTTCATCAGCTTTGCCGTTGTGCCCAAGAAAGGCATCAATTTCACACCTAAAAAGATTACGTTCAACGCTGCAAAGTGTGGTACAAGCGGCGGTACAATGGACATTTATGCCGTAAGCGGCGACCAGAAAGTGGCCATTGCATCGAATGTAAATCCTGAAAGAAACCCGGCTTTCTCAAGCTACGACTACGATCTTTCGCAGCTCGGAACGCTCACCGACAAACTCGAGATATTCATTTATGTATATAACCTCAACGCAGGCAAGCAGCTCGCCATAAACAACGTAAGCATCACTGCCGACTTTGAGGGCACTCCTGTTGCCGTTCCCGTATACACCCTGTCGGTTAAGTCAGGCATGGAAGGTGCCGGCAACGTATCTTCTAATCCTTCAGGAACAGAGTTCGACGAAGGCACAAGCATCACTGTTACTGCCACAGAGAACTTCGGATATCACTTCCAGTCGTGGAACAACGACAAGGGTGAGGTGGTTTCTACCGAAAATCCCTATACATTCGAGATTTCAGAGAACACATCGCTCACTGCCGTATATACAAAGAACAATGTTTATGCGCTCAACCTCACACTTGAAGGCGGAGCCAACACCAACCTCGTTCAGTTCAGTCCTGAGGGCAATGTCGTTGACGGCGTTCACTATTATGAGGAAGGAACCGACGTGAAGCTCACTGTTCTCAACAACCGCATTCTGACATTCACCAACTGGGAAGACAACTCTACCGACGCAGTGCGTGAGATAAGCATGGACGGCGACAAGCAGGTTACTGCCACATTCTCTTGCGCTGACTATATCGTAGGATGGGACCTTTACAGCGATACTCCTGCCAAGGAGCGCGCTGCCGACTATAAGGCTGAGAGCGACAACGCCGGACTGCTGTCGCTGCGCAATGCCGAGGGCCTCACTTCTTCATGGCTCGCATGCGGATCAGAGAAGGGCGGACAGAACGGAAAGTATGCCGCACGCGTGTGGAGAGATCTCAGCGAGAAATATTATTTCGAGATTTCGTTCTCTACAAAAGAATATTCTAACATCAAGCTTTCGGCTGCCGTTGGTGACGATTTCAACGCTCACAGCATTGTAAATGCCGAATACAGTATTGACGGACAGACATACACTAAGTTTGGCACATACACTCTGCCTTACCGCGCATGGGCAGAAGGCGAGTTCGACCTGCCTGCCGACGCTGCCGGACAAGACCGCGTTTACATACGCTTCATGCCTGATTGGACTTCAGAGCTCGTGGGCAGCGAGAGCAATCTCGACGGAACAGCCGTTGCAGAAATATTCGTGCTGGCTGACAGAAACATCGTTGACGACGGCGAGGCACCCAAACTGGTGTCTACACTTCCTGCCGACAATGCCAAGGACATTACTGCCAACGGCTCTGTTATACTTACTTTCAACGAGAAAGTTGTGGCTGCCGCCAACGGCGGAAAGGCTACTCTCGACGGTGAGGAGATTGCTCCTACTGTAAGCGGAAAGACTGTTGTATATAAATATACAGGTCTGAAATATTCTACCGACTATACTTTCACTCTGCCTGCCGGAGCAATAGAAGACCGCACGGGCAACGCCTTCGAGGGCGTAAGCCTTACATTCACCACAATGGAGCGCAAGCAGCCCGAGGCACGTGTATATGACGCAGTGGTTGCGCAGGACGGAACAGGCGACTACACAACCATTCAGGCTGCCGTAGACGCTGCTCCCGAGGGACGCGTTAAGCCGTGGCTCATCTTCATAAAGGAAGGTGTTTATAAGGAGCATGTAGACGTACCGGAGTCGAAACCTTATCTACATTTCATCGGACAAGACCGTAACAAGGTGTCTGTAAGCGACGACAAACTGTGCGGAGGCGACAATGCGCTGCACGTAGACGTAGGCGCTACATTCGTGGCACGTGCCGAGAACCTCTACTTCGAGGGCATAAGCTTCGTAAACTCTTATGGCGTTGAGCAGAATGCCGGACCTCAGGCTCTGGCCCTTAACACCAAGAACGACCGCCTGGTGTTCAACAACTGCGGCATGTACAGCTATCAGGATACATGGATTACGCCGAGCGACTCTCACTGCCGTGCTTATGTCAAGAACTGCTTCATAGAGGGTGCGGTAGACTTTATCTACAACAACGGCGACTATTATTTCGACGGCGACACGCTAAACATCGTGCGCAAGGACGGCGGATACATCGTTGCTCCGTCGCACAACAGCGACTCTAAGTGGGGCTATGTGTTCATGAACAACGTGATTACCGCTCCCGGCGTGCCTTCAGAAACTTCTGTATGGCTCGGACGCCCATGGCACGACCAGCCTAAGACCGTGTTCATCAACACCAAGGCTGAGGTTACCATACCTGCCACCGGATGGTATGAGACAATGGGTGCAATACCGGCTATCTTTGCCGACTACAACACCGTTGACGGCGAAGGCAACCCCGTAGACCTGTCACAGCGCCGCAGCTATTACTACTATTATGCCGACGACGACAAGACTCAGAAGGTGGAGGGATATGCAAAGAACTCTCTGACCGACGAAGAGGCAGCACAATACACTGTTAAGAACGTGCTTTCAGGCGACGACAACTGGCAGCCGGAGATTATCACAGAGGCATGCGACGCTCCTGTTCCGGTAATCAGCAAGTCTGAGCAGACCATCACATGGGATGCCGTGCCTTACGCTATCTGCTACGTTATAACCAAGAACGGCAGCGTGGAAGGATTCACCACTGCCACATCTTGCAGCTATACTGACGGCGACGAATATCTTATTCAGGCTGTCAACGAGTATGGCGGACTGAGCAAGGCCGGAAAGGCATCTGAAGGAACTGTAGGCATCGACGGCGTTGAGGCCGGTCAGGCCATAACAGTTACAGGCATCTATTCTGCCGACGGTGTTAAGCTCAACACCTACCGCAAGGGTGTCAACATCGTTACAGGCAAGACTGCCGACGGCAAGGTGGTTTCAAAAACTATCGTGAAGTAAATTTGTCTGGCTTTTATTTATGGTGAGGCCCCGCCCGGAACTGCTGTCCGGCGGGGCCTTCTTTTTGCCTTTTATTTTAATGTACCTTATATTTTGTTATCCGAAAGTTTTTTATGTCATCGGCTGTTGACGCATTCTTTGATGTTAATTCTGTTTCAGAGCGTACTGCATTTATTGCCGTATATATGAAAAACGTCCGTGATTCTGATGTCAGAAACACGGACGTCTATATCTTTTACGGCCTTTATCATATCATCCCAGCCTTGTGCAGCTCGGCAACGGTGGCTTCGAGTTCGGCATACCATTCCTCACCGAAACGGCGTGTCAGCGGCTCTTTCAGAAATTTATACACGGGCAGTCCCAGTTCCTTGCCTTTGGCGCGTGCAGCCTCGCAGATGCTCCAGCGGTGATAGTTGAGGCCGGTCAGACCGTTGGAAAGTTTCTTTTCGCGGATAGGGTAGAGAGCGCAGCTTATGGGCTTGCAGAACTCTGTCTTGCCGGCGCGGTGAGCCTTTTCTAAGGCGCACAGGCAGCAGCCGTTCTCGTAGCATGTAAACACGCAATCCTTGCCGTTGACTATGCTCGTTACGAGTTCGCCTTCCGGATCGATGTCCGCCACGCCCTGCTGGTCTATCACGGCTTGTGCGTTGGCCGAAAGGTCGGTCCACACCGTGTCGAGCGAATCCTCAATGCCGCCTATCTCGTCCATCGTTACAGGCGCTCCGGCGTCGCCTTCAATGCAACATTCGCCTTTGCAGGCATCGAGGTCGCAGCAGAACTGCTCTGTTATAATGTCGGGCGACACAAGCACGTCGCCCACCTGTATTATCGGTAAATCCATATTCGTTGTCTATTGTGATATAATGTCGTTTTTTCACCATTTTATCGGCTCCATGCCGTGCTGCTGCAGATACTGGTTGGTCAGGCTGAAGTGGTGGTTGCCGAACCATCCGCCGCGGTTGGCCGACAGCGGTGACGGGTGGACAGACTGCAGTATCAAGTGGCGCGAGTTGTCTATGAGCTGTGCCTTGCTGCGGGCATAACCGCCCCAGAGGATGAACACCAGGTTGTCGCGGTCTCTGCTCAGTGCGCTGATAGTAGCGTCGGTGAACTCCTCCCAGCCGCGCCGCTGGTGACTTCCGGCAGCATGTTCGCGCACGGTCAGCGTGGCGTTTAGCAGCAGCACGCCCTGCTGTGCCCAGCGCACAAGGCTTCCGCTCTGCGGCATAGGCGTGCCGAGGTCGTTCTCAATCTCTTTGAATATGTTGATAAGCGAGGGCGGAAACGGCACGCCGTCGCTCACCGAGAAGCACAGTCCCTCAGCCTGCCGCGGCTCGTGGTAGGGGTCTTGTCCGAGTATCACCACCTTAACCTTGTCGAATGGGCACAGGTTGAAGGCGTTGAAGATAAGTCGTCCCGGCGGATAGCACGTATGGTTGCGGTATTCGTCGTGTACAAAGTTGATAAGATTGGCAAAGTAAGGCTTTTCAAACTCACCGCCAATATGCTGTTTCCACGACTCTTCTATCTTTACGTCCATAATTCAAAGTGTAATTTTTTAACCAATGCAAAAATACATATTTTTCTTTGAAAGTCAAATTTTTGCGCCAATCTTTATGCCGTCGCCTTGCGCTCAGTTTGCCGTCATCGGCTCAGAAAATCAGCCGTGATGCATGTCATTGCTTGTTAACCCCGGTCATTGCCCGGACTTGTTTTGGCTAAATGCGATATAAAAAAGTTTTTGCAGAAAACTCGTCACTCGTCACATCTCAATGTAAAGTGCTGTAAATGTGTTACTTATGGTGTGACGAGTTGCCTTTTCAACTCGTCACACGTCTGTTAAAACTTTGCTTGAAGTCAACCCGAATCAGACGTTTACAGTGGATTTTCTCTGAGTGTGATGAGTTGAAATCCCAACTCATCACGCTTTAATCATCTGTCATACAGAGAGTTAAGATTAGATGTGACGAGTGATGAGTTTTTTATAAAAACTTTTTTATTTATATCTTTATCGTTAAACTTCTGATTTCGGTTGACCTGTAAGCAGATCTTTCCATAATTAAAGTTGACTAGGGTAAAACTCACATCTGTTATCGCCCGAATTATGCTCTTCTAGTTATAATTTGCAATATGCCACCTTTTGCTTTCTGAAAAGCCACCTTTTACAGTGTAAAAGCATACCTTTTGCATCATAGAAGGTATGCTTTTGCCGGTTTTTCAGGGTATATTCTTCTATTTCATCTTTCTGATAAGGCCATTATAAAAGCAGAAGAATTTTTTATAAGCTAGGTGTTTGATATAGAATTTATGAACATAAAATCGTTTTTGATATGCTGCCGGTAATTATTCATGTCAGGCCGTTGAAAGGGGAATAACAAAATAAAGAAGCCGGAAACATCACGCTCCCGGCTTCTTCTCTAAATCCATTTTTTACCATTATCAAAGAAAAATAGTGCTACTTGAGAATTTTATTTGTATGGCCATTCTTGTATTTCACGATAAATATGCCGTGCTGCGGATTGGCTATGCGCTGTCCCGACAGATTGAAATATTCAGCCGGTTCGTTACAGTCGTTGTCTTCAGCAGTGTTTATTCCCGTTGTCTCTTTCTTTATCAGGTCTATGGCAGCCGAATTTTCCACGGCACAGTCGGTGGCGTCGTCGGGATTATAGTTGGCAAGTGCAGCTACAATCTTCATGTTGTTCTTCTTCCACTCCTTGTCGATGTCGAAGGTGTATGAGTATGTAAACGAATTGCCGTCCCACACTACAGGCTCACCCCATGTGCTGTTGTATCCGCGGATTACGTGCTGCTGATAGTATTGTCCTTCATATCCTTCCTGAAAAAGACTTTTAACCTCGTCTTCGGTAAGGTATACTGTCAGATGTGGCATTGCGCATATCAGGTTGTCGTTTTTAAGGCAGGTAACGTTTGCCGTAACCGCTGTAGAGTCGGTATTGAATTCATACGTTATGCCTACAACAGCATTTGCCGTCAGCTCCATCTCTGTGTTGATATACGACGTGATGTCGTCAGGGCTTTGCGGCAGATAAACGGCGGTCTTGCTTCCGGCAGAGTTGCCCGTTTCATGATACGGCTGCCTGTTTATCATCATAGCCGGAGCATAGCAGCTGGAGCCGTTGTTGAACAGCCAGAGCATCTCCTCGTCGCAGGGCAGGGTAAACTCGTCGGTATAGTAGCCGGCATGATGGCACACGGCGAACACCCTGTCGCTATAGTCGTTGCTCGAGTTCATTGCCGTATGCAGATAGCCTGCCACTCTCGGACAGTTGCTGCATTTCTCTGTCGTAAACTCCTCTATGAGAACGTTTTTCAGATAAGTACACACCGCTTCAACCATGTTGTTGGTGCTGTTTTCGTCTGTACCGTTGTCAATGCTTTCAATATCTATGCTCCAGCTGGCCTGACTGTCGGTGTAGATGCCCGGGTCGATGACGAACGAGCACGACGTGCTTGACGTAGGCCCAATGGGCGTGTCGATGTGTGTCCGGCAGACAGTTTCGCCTGTGGTGCATTTTATGGTAAATCCGTTCACGGTCTCTATGCCGTAGTTGTGTATGGCGGCATTAACCTTCAGGGCGTTCACTCCGCTCTGTGGCCACGGACTTATTGTGGCAGATAGCAGTCCGAGGTCTTGCTTAGGCAGCGAACTGCCCGTTATTATTGCCTCCATGCTGATAACGCCCTTGTTGCTTATGTCCTGCCATTGAGCGTCGCCCATCTTGAGATATGATGTGCCTGCCACGGGTTCGCCAACGATAGAAACTGCCACTACGTTGGCTCTCTGATGGAAAGAATAGCCAATGTATATGTCACCGGCATTCTCGGTTATCTCATACGGCTCGGTCAGCTCCACTTCGTTCCATCCCTTGCTCACGGAGGGAGTAGAGGAGCGTGTGATGTATCCCTCGGCTATGTTGTCGCCGTCGAGATTGGTGCGTATCCATACCTTCAGCGTGTCGATGTTTATGCGGTTAAGCAGTGCTGCGCGTATAGACGAAATGGTGTTGCCCTTGTATGCGTCGAGGGCAGATGACGGCAGTTTAGTTGCGCACGACACCCATCCTTTGCCGTTCAGCTGTATGTCGCCCTTATCGGCCATCTGACCGTTGCAGAAACCCATGCTTACCGTTCCTGACTGTGCCATTGCGCCTATGCTGAGCAGCAATGCAAGTATTATTGTTGACAGTCTTTGCATAACTCTAAATATTTTTTATTTCACAACTTTCTTTCCGTTAATGATGTACACTCCATGAGGCAACGCTCCTGCCGGCATTCTGCGTCCGCTGAGGTCGTACACTTCAGTCTTGCCTGCGGCAGAATCGTCCACAGCCTGACTTATGCCTGTGCTGTTGGGCAGTGTCAGCGCACATTCGTCAGAGCTGATGCTCAGTTCGCCGTTCTGTGCTGCACGTATTATGAAGCTGTATGTTGCTCCCGGATTCAGCCCTTTTACGTCGTAGCTTAGCACGTTGCCTACAGACAGTCCGTCGTATCCGCTTACCGGTGTGCGCTCCACCACCTTGCCTTCAGCCACGACATCGTCGATAACTACAAAGCCCGAAGTGCGTCCGTAGCGCAGGCGCACCTGCTTGCACTCGTCTAAGCTTACCCGCTCAGTGGCTCCGTCTACTGATGGACTGATGACACTCACCTCGGTCCATACTCCGTCGCCCTGGTCAGCCTCTACGTATATCTTTTCCGTATTGCTCTTTGCGCGGCACCAGAAACTAAGGTTGCTGATGAGCATCTCGTTGTATGCAATCACGAGATAGTCGCCGTCTGACGAGAGACGCAGCGACGGTGCCTTTTCGCCGTAGTAGCCCGAAACCGAGTAGAACATGCTGCTCGTTGAAGTCCATGTGTCAGGCATGCCTTCTGCCTTGTTGCTGAAGTCATATCCCTTTGCCGAAAGTTCATCGGAATAGCCATGTTTCATTACCGTCAGACGATAGTCGTCTGCATCGCGCACGGCTTCCCATTTAGCCTTGAATCCCGTTTCTGTGACATCTGTTGCGGCTAAGCCTGCAGGCTTGCGCTTGGCGAAGGCCAGATCGAGAGTCTGCACTGGAGCATTCTTTTCTTCTGACATATAGCTGCCAAGTCCGGCGCTTACGGCTACGACATAGTCGGTAAGCGGCACAAGGCTGTCAATCTTTATCGTCTCAGGCGATGTGTAACGTTTATGGTCAAAGTCGCCGATATATTGGCGTTGGCTGTTGCCGTCGGTGCAATACACGCTTACTTCATAATATTTGGCGTGTTCGACAGCCGCCCATGAGAACACGAAGCTGCTGTCGGCTATGTCTGTAACGTCTACTGTAGCCGGTGCAGGCATGCTGAATGACGTTCCGGCAAGCAGCAGTTGGGCTGTGTCGCCGTCCAGCGTGACGTCATCAAACGATACAAGGCTTGCGCCGTCCCACGATGTGAGTTCATACTGTGTTATTCCTGCAAAACCTGGGAAGGTGTCGCCCGAGCGTGTCGCTTCTGACAGTATGCCGTCAGCTTCAACTATGTCTACGCGCTGATGCTGCGGGTCTATGTTTACTATATTCTTCTCCCATGCGTCTTTGTTCTGATCTATGTGCCATACAAGCATGCCTTGTCCCGGCAGATATGTGTCGAATCCGCTTTGTATGCGGTTCTCAAGCACGAAAAACTCGTTGTCCTTTCCCGGAACGTTCACACGGAAAGCCTTGTTTGACGATGCCAGGTTTGGAATCATCGTTATGCTGTCGGCGTTGTTGTCCAGTATGTCATAGTCGAGCCATGCCAGTTCGGCACGCTCAAACGCAGAGAAGAGCGGCGGCGTGTGCATGTTGTTATTGTATGAGCCTGAGGCCATGGTGTCGTAGGCTCCGAGCCCGAAGGTGAAGTAACCATATGAAGTGTCGTAATGGTCAACCAGTCCGAGCACGTGGCCGAACTCATGGACAAATGTGCCGATGCCTGAAGGCTGCAGGTCGCCAACTGCACTATAGCGCAACTCGTTGCTGCAGGCGTAATGGCCTATCACTTTATCGTCGTAGACGAGCTTCATTTCCCATGCTTCCTCAACGATGGCAGAGTGGGGCCATATAAGTTCTGTTCCGTTAGGGTCGTCGGCCTGTCCGCCGCCGGCATAGAAGAAATATATGTTGTCGACATATCCGTCGCCATTGGTGTCGTATTCGGAGAAGTCCACTTCATCGTCAACAAGCTCGCATGCTTCTTTTATAGCTTCGCCCATTCTGAAGTCTTGTCCCTCGTCGTCAGAACCGTAGTAGGTGGCTTTGTTTGATAGCGTCACAGGGCCAACCACAGTGAAGTCGGGGTCGAACAGACCATTAGAGCTTTGCAGATAAAAGTCGCGTGCGCTGCCGTTTGCTCCGTTGCTCCACGTGAAGCCTTCCTTGTTGAGCATGTCGTCATAAAACTGGTGAGGATTGTCTATAGACGAGAACTTGACGTCGCTGAACTGAATCAGTATGACAAGAGATTTCTGGCGTCCTATTGTGGGGAAGTCGCTAATAAGATAGTCGCTTCGCTTAGGTGCCTTTCTCATTCCGCTGCCGGCTGTTGCGCGGCTAAATGCGTCAATATTTATAGAAGCCAGATATTTCTTGGCTTCTGTCTTTCTCATGTCCTTGTCTGCAGCAGCCAGACCGCTTCCTGTTATTTTGCTGCCGTCGAGTCTGGCATATTCATAGGTTTTGGTCTTAATGTTGAAAAACAGAGGATATCCGTCTTCGGTGAACAGCAGATGACGATGTTCGTCGCCCCGCATAAGCACCGTAAGACTTGTGCCGTCGGGCTGAATCACTTTCTTTGGCGTAGGGTCAGCCGGTATGGCTTTAGTGCTGCAGATGCCGCATAATAGAATGGCTATTGAGATAAAAAGTCGTTTCATGCTTAATGTCTTTATATATAAAAACAAAGAAGCCGTAAGGGGCCGGCATGACACTTGGCTTGCCGTGCCAGCCCCGTGGCTTCTGTTATTCTAACTTATTATTTAACAATCAGCTTATATGGCTTGTTGCTTACCATAACCACATAAACACCTTTTGCTACCTGATAAGTTGCCGTCTCGCCTGCAACGCTGCCTGCAACCTTCTGTCCGTTGAGAGTGAACACCTCAACATTCTGTCCGATAGCATTCTTTACTATGATGCAGCCGTTGCCAGCCATAACCTTCACGTCAGATGTCTGCAGGTCAGCGATACCGGTTGTTACCGATACAGTGTTAGACAGGTCTGATTCGCCAAGGTCGTAAACTGCGCTTACTGCGTAGGTTCCGTTGGCTGTGGCCTTTGCGCTGTTTGTAGCAACGAGGCTGTTAACGGCATTGTCGAGATACAGCTTGTAGCCTTTCAGTACAGGTGCTTTAGCTTCTGTGTAGGCAATGTTGTCTATCATGATGCCGAAGCCGTCAAGGATAGTGTGTATTGCCACATACTTAGCGTCAGCCGGGAGCGTTACCTTTACTTCCTTCCATGTACTTATTGTAGGATATTCAACCACAGTAACCTTATTGGTGAACGATTCGGGCTTGTCGTCTGTCGAAGATGTCAGAATCTCGATAGAGCTTGTAGCGTCATTAGAGAGAGTCATGAACGAAATTTCTGTGCCGCCCTTAATCTCAGGTGAGATAAACCAGTCGTCGTCAGGATTGTTGTTAGGACGTCCTTCAGCGTCGGCACCATAGTTGCCCCAGTGGATCAGACACTTTTCTCCTTCATACGGAGTCCATACTGCTGCGTCGGGACATCCGGCTTCCTTAGCGCTCCATGTCATCCATGCCAGAGGCTGGTTAGCATAAGGCCAATAGTTGCCGTAATACTGTATGAATGTTGTTGACAGGTTTCCGTCTTTGTCAACAGTCTTCCATCCTGCAATCTCATTTGTGGCGAATGCCGGCAGGCTCTCGAAGTCGAGCATAACCTCGCGTCCGTCCATTGCTTCAGGTGCAGTCCATGCCAGTTCGTCGTCATTGCTGAGAGTCAGTGAGGTAGGAGCGGGCAGATTCATGCTGCGCGGGTCGAGTTCTACGTCGCTGCTAAGGTTGTTCTCTTCGTTCTGGTCGCCGTCATACAGCACTTGTGCGTTGTAGAGTATGTTCTTCTTCGCTGCTGTTATAGGCAGAGTGAACGTGAATGTGCGTGATGCTCCTGCTGCCAGGGCCTCTTCCGGATCTACTTCGTCTATGGTCATGTCGTCGACATTGAACAGTACAGAGTAGCCTGTGGCTTCGTCTGCACCCTTGTTTACAACGGTTACGCTGATGGTTGCAGTGTCGCCCACTACCGGCATGTAAGGCTGTGTTATACCTGTCACGGCGAGGTCTTTGCCGGATGCCTCGTAGATGCTCCAGTTGTCTGCAAATATTCTTACGGCCGGATTAGGCATATATCCATAGAGTGATATCTGTGCTTTCTTGCCGTTCAGGGCTGAGAGGTCAACGATGTGCTCCTGCCATCCGTTGTTGCCGGTAAGATTAATCTCTTCGCTGATGTCGACATAGTCTTTGCTTCCGTCAGTTGAAGCCATAACTTTAATATATGCAGTTTCAGACATTGCGTCAGAGTGGTGCAGCCAGAATGAGAACATAGGCTTCTCTGTCTTCTCGAAGTCGATTATCGGAGAGATGAAATATGCAGAACCTTCTGATGAACCGGTGTTGAGACACAGCAGCTGTGCGCCGTCCTGTCCATATGGCTGAATCTTTGTATTGTAATAACCCGGATCGATGGTCCATGCCTGATTGTTTATACCTGCGCCTATGAGGTATGGTGCATGGTCTACTCCGGCTTCGGTAAAGGCCTCATTGTATGGCAGTGTGTACGGTGTACCCATCACCAGTCCTGAACGCACGTAGTCAGATTCACCTTCATCGTTAGAAACAGTTACGCCGAATATATACTGGTCTTGTGCGTCAGAAGCGTCCATAATCTGTATTTCAACTTCGCTTTCGCCTGTGGTTTCGCCAAGTTTTGTATAATTTGGCCAGTCGTTCACGTCATATTTATAGATAGTATATTTGAAGTTTGCCGGATCAACATATCCTCCGTGTACGCCTTCTGTCGGATTCGTCCATGACAATATGGCAATGTTCTGTTCTTCACCCCATTTGGTTGTCAGGTCTGATATCGTTTTTGGTACGTCAGGACCAACATATTTTGTTATGTCCATAGGTCTTCCTTCGCCATTAGCGTTGGCTGCAATGATTGAGAATGTGTTGAAGCCTTTGGCCGCCTTAACCTGCAATGTAACCTGTTCGCCTGGACGTACGTCAGTCTTGGTGGCAAGAGCATTCCCCTTAAGATCGTATATAGTTACCTTTGTGAGTTCTGAAATCTGTTTGCCGTCGATGCTCTTTGAAGGCAATGTGAACGTGAATGTTCCTCCGAGAGCACCTGCTGCGTCAGGAACGAAGTTAACGGCAGATACTGTATCAGGAGCTTCTACTGAAGCGATGGCTTTCACAATGAATGTGTCAATAGATACCGGGCTGCTTCCTGTTCCATAATCATGCAGACCGAAATTGTAGTAGCCGTCTTCAGTTGGGGTGATATAATAACGTTTTGTTTCAGTACCTTCAGTTGCAAAGTTATACAGGTCGTCTATTACAATGTTCTGTGACTCAACAGTGTTACTATTGCCCATTGTCGTTTTCAGACTTGCTGTTTCATACGAAACGCTCAGCTGATAAGACAGCATATATAAAGAATCGGTCTTCAGGTCAAATGCGGGTGATATTATCCAGTCGTCACATCCGTTGCGACCGCTGCAAGTTAATAGTCCATAGATATTGTTGTATTGCCATGTCAGGGCTGTTCCGTCGTTGTTCAAGTTGTATATAGCCCATCCGTCGATGTCAGACATATCAGAGAATGTGTTGACATAAGGTATAGGCATATATAGTCCTGCCGTTATGCTGTTTGTTACGGTTCCGCGGTTTACGTTGCCATGGCTTTTTGCATAAATGGTATATGTGTGAGTGAGTATTTCTTTCGGCATGTCTGTGTCAACGGCAGTTGTCTCGGTTATGTCCTCGGCAATAGTCTTTCCGTCGACATTGCGTACAACTGTATATGATATGTCAGATTTGTCAAAGATACTTCCGAAGTCGTCATACAATCCCTTTTCGGGAGCTTCCCATGTTATTGTTGCCTGTTGATTCTCTATTGTGAGAGTAGGATTTGCTACATCTGCAGGTGCATCGTATCCGCATACTATAGTCTTTGAGAATCTGCCTCCACTAACTTCGCTGTACAGCGGATATACCTGTACCGTAACGATATGCATGCCTGAAGAAAGACCTTCCATGCTGCAGCTGACTTTGCTGCCTAATGTGGGCTGTGAGGGAACGCCTGTTGGATTTACGCTGGCTCCGTCAACATAGAAGTAAAGGCGTACTTTGTCTGATGCCCATTGCGGTATTTCAATATTTTCCCCACCGTTGACAGTTGACGGTATTGTGAACGATATATTTGCGTCGTTACTGCCTTCTGCAACGGATACAACTAAGTCACTGATGTCGTCCAACTGTAATTTAGAGAAAGTCGTCTCTGCTTCTGGCCTTTTATAAAAATAGGTGAAGCCTGTAGGAGTTTTTTCTACTAATACGGTTTTACATGTATCTTCTTTTGATCCATATGGCACAAATGGACTGACTTTATAGTAAACTGTTCCGTAGTTGAAGTCATAATGGTTTACGAGCAAACTTCCTTCTGCAACGTTGTATATCATTGGCTGTTGGCCATAGACATATTGATTTGGCATTTTGGTCCGGCCAATAATGGTTGTCTTGCACGTTACCGGATCTATTTTAGCCATGTAGATACTGTCGTCGGCGAGTTGTACGAATAACGAACCATAGCCAGCTACAAATCCTTTAGGATTATAGTTACCCGATGTTTTGTAAGCACGGTATGAACCTAAGAAACCAACTCGCTGAAGGCGGCATGTTGCCGTGTCTAATATATTAAGATAGTAGTCTGTTCCGCCGTATCCCTGATCTCTAACGTTTTCCATTGAAATTGCGAAAACAACGTCACGCTGATCGTCGTAGGACATCATGTATGGCACATAGCTTGAGTTGCCGTTAGCGTTGGTAAATGTCTTTTTGCTCAGCAATTCAAGAGTGTTGGCATCATATACAGTTCTGACTATTGTGTTATAGTTGCCTGTGGCACCATCTTGAATAGGCAAGAAACAATACAATTTGCCTTTTGCCGTATATGAATAAGGCGAAAGTCCTGAATCTGACGACACGGTGTCGCAGGCAAATGGTGTAAGGTTAAAGTTTACCATGCCGCCTGTTGCATTTCCGTTTTCATCTAATCCGGCTCCTGCGTTGAATCCTGTATATGTATATAGGATTTCGCTTTCTGCCTTGGCAGATGTCTTGTAGGGTATTGGTGCAATTAATGTAGGTACGTTACCTTTTTCTTTTATAAATCTTGAGTAGATTGTTTTTTCATCAAAAGTCTGTAATGGCCACGGACTCTTATAGTCTGTTGACATGCTTTCTGCTTTAGCTTTGGCCGGTTCTGCCTTCTGCATTTGTCCGGCATTGCTTTTTGCCGCTTTGTTCGTTTCAGGCAGTTTCATTACTACCTGTGCCTCTGTCGATGTCCAACAGAACAACAATGCCGCTGAAGCTACAAAATAATGGATAATTCTTTTCATAAGCATTATATTTATATTTGTTAAACTTAAAACGCTTGACAAAAATATTATTTTATCTATAAAAAACATGATTTTATGTTCCGACTTGTTTTTAAATTCTTGAATTTAAATAAAAAACCTAACAAAAACGGCTTGAAATGTATATTTATGTTATCAATATAGACTTTTTATGGGCGTTACTTCAATTTGTTATTGTTTTGTCTTTTTTTCACGTTTAAGTAATATTATTTTGTATCTTTGCATGAGTTAATCTGTATCACGGCTCAAGATTCAGGTATGCCTGATGATTCTGCTGAAAAATTTAGTACCCCCTTTTATTAATAAATATTATTCTTGATGAAATTACAAGTCTTGTTGCTGTTGTTGTTTTCTTTTGTCTTTACATTGCCGTCTTTTGCTTCTAAAGAAAAGTCGGACAGCGCAGTTGTTCTGAAGACTAAAGGAGATGTGTTCTATTCTACCGGACGTTTTCCTGAAGCCTTGGATTATTATACAAGGGCACTTGACAAAGCCGAAAATGAAAAGAACAATCGGGTATATAATGCATGTATCGGTTGTATCGGAAATATATATGCAAGCATAGGCGACTATAACCGATGTCTGCATTATTATCAACGGGGGTATAAGGCTGCCGTGAAGGCAGAAGATGTAGATCTTCAGTTTAAGTTCTTGTCTAATATTGTCGTATGCTATTGTTTCATGAAAGATATTAAGAGGGCAAAGGCTTCTTTTAATGTTATGATGAGGCTGCCCGTACAGGACCAGCAGCTTAGGCAGTATTATTGTCTTAATAATCAGGGATTCATAGCTCAGACGGCAGGAGACTATGCTATGGCTGAGTATTATTATAAGGAAACGTATGCTTTTGCAAAGGAGCGTAATATGCCGCTTATGTATGTTCAGGCACCGTATATGGAACTTGGAAATATTGCGCTGAAACGTAAAGATGCAAAAACAGCAATTGCATATTTTAAGGAATGTCGTGAGATGGCATTAAAGATAGATAACTCAGACAAAATGTCGAGAGTGTATAAAAGTCTCAGTGAGGCTTATGCCAGTGCGGGACAGGCTGATTCGGCAGCCAAATATAAGGCAATGTATCTTGAATTGTCTGACTCGGCATTCAACAAAAGTCAGTTTTACATCTCGGGCAGCAAGCTGTTTAAATATGAAAATGCCGTAAATCAGAAGCTCATCGACTCGCTTACAACGCGCAACACCACGCAGCTTGTGGTTATCATCGTGTTTGTCATCATGCTTATTGTGCTTACCGTGCTGTATCGTATGCTGAGGCTGAAGAACCGCAAGCTTACCGACGCACAGATATTGCTCGTAAGTAAGAATGAGGAACTGATGAAGTCTGACAAGCAGAGCCGCCTGTTGCTCGAGCAATATGCAAAAGCTGTAAATACTGTACATGAGGACGATGTGCCCGATGTTGCCGGTGAGGCAGGGCAGGAGAGTGCCGTTGACATTGAAGGCGAGGCTGAAGATGCCGACGGAAAGACCGACGAGGCTGATAAGAAAGAGCGCACGGCCGTAGCGCTGCTGAGCGAGGAGCAGAAGAACCTGCTTCTGAACAAGATTAACACCGTGATGGCAGACATGAGCGTGATATCGCGCTCCGACTTCAACCTCAACATGCTTGCGCAGATGGTTGGCTCTAACACCAAATATGTTTCGTGGGCTATTAACGACGTCTACGGCAAGAACTTCCGACAGTTTCTCAGTGAATACCGCATACGCGAGGCGTGCCGCCGTCTTTCGGACAAGGAGCATTACGGCAACATGACGCTGCAGGCCATATACGAGGAACTGGGCTACAACTCGGCAGCAAGCTTCATACAGGCTTTCAAAAAGGTGAACGGAATGACGCCTTCTACCTATCAGCGCCTTATGGCTAACAAGCCTGACGATGATGCCTGATGCTGTTATCTCTTTTTGGCGCAGACCGCATATTTTATGTCTTCGACTAAGTCTTGACTTGTTGTGATATTTGCCAGTTCTTTAAGCCTGTTTGAAAAACACCATAAAAATCGTAACATTTTTACGGCGTTTATATTTCGGATTAAATATTTATGTCCTATTACAACGAGTTCCGTTAAGTAAATGTCACGAATTTGCTTTCAGACTGTTAATGGCCCGTTTACGTGTCAAAAGTGGCCCACTTTTTATACGTAAACGGGTCACTTTTTATGCAAAAAACGCCCGCTTATTTCCTTTAATGTTGTGTTAACAATTTATAATCATTTAGTTAATCATCTATCCAATCACCACCATTATTCCTAATATAATCAAGTTCTGCATTTGCACCCCATGGATCAGGATCGTAAGGCTCATCATAATAGTTTTCATCAGGAAAATCTTCACCATTACCGATTTTTTCTCCTTTTAAATTAAATATGTAATATTCGTATTCATTAATATAGCAATGTATTTTTTTGTCAAAAATGTTAATTGATTTATATTCAAAAGGTATTAATTCAGTATTATCTAATTTTACAATACCCCAATTATTCCCTTTCTTTACTATAGCAAAGTTGTTTGTAATTGTTTCTGCTTGATCATACATACATGGGATAATTTTATTACCTAGAATATCAATATACCCCCACTTACCTTTGGAGATATTAAGAGTATTTTTGTTCCAAATCAGTTTTCCACCAATATTGATTCTGAGAATATTATCTTTTACAACTCCAACGTAAGCGGCATCAGGGAAAAATATAATAACTCCATTAGATGTGTTAACAAGTCCCCAAGTATTATCCTTAAAAATAGTTCGATATCCGGAACTCTCTTTGCCAATAAATCTATATTGGCAATTTAGTATTTTTGTGCCATCTAAATTATATAATCCGTAACTTTTAATATTGTTATAATTACTGCTTACAATAAAAGAATTAGATTCTTTTATTGGAAAAATAGAGTCAAATGTAGTAGAAATAATTATTTTATTATTAGCATTAATTACTCCCCATTTATTATTGAATGAACGAACAAGAAATAAATCATCTTGAAAAGTAGGTTCTATATGTTGATAATTATTAGGTATTATTTCATTAAAGTTTGAATCTAAAACTCCAAACTTATAATCTTGGTAATTATAAATGTCGTTTGGCTTATTTAAACAAATAAAATATTTTTCATTAATTGGTTCACAATAAGAATATTTTAAATCAATAACTTTTATTGTTTTGTCATCTTCAAAAATAAATCTACCATCCATTGAATGTCTCCCTTTTTCGGAGGTATACTCATATTCGGAATAACACATATACTTGAAAATTGGAGGAATAATAATATTAAAATTTGAATCTAATACTCCATATCCGTTCGATGACTTGATTATATAAGTGGAGATTTCTGTTCTCTCAATACGTTCAATATTAAAATTATAATTTGTTAATGGGGTAAAGTCTTTTGAAAGAATAGTGATTTCGTTACCGAAAATGGGATGTATAATATCATTTGAGTCTATAATATCATTAGAATAATAACCACCCGTTATTCCTTCATAGGAGTAACCATATGCTTTTATAAGAAATACGAATTCATCAGATATAATAATGCGTTCATAATCAACATTAATGAGTTTCTCGCCATTTGAATTTGTAATACCATATTTGTTATCTCTTTTGACTTTGAAATAATGGTTAAATATATGTTCAATTTTATCATACCATTCTATCTGTACATTAGTATTATTACAGTATATGACGTATTTACCATTGGAACGGCATATTACTTCACCATTGCATATTTCAAAATCATCTTGTGGAGATGAAGTTATGATTTTTTTATCGCATAGTCTAATAACTCCGCATTCATTATCCTTCCGAAATACTGCAAGACCATTATTTAATCCGTAAATAGATTTAAATTCAAACGGTATAATTGATATATTTTGACAATTTACAACACCAACCTTGTCATCATCGTTGGATACAGCATATAAACTTTTAGATAAAGCGTGGAAAGATTTATATTGCAGCAAAAAATCTGGTGTAGTATGCAAGAATTTATCAAAGTAGATAGAATGCAATTTCCAATTATAAGTTTTGTCTTGTTCAGATGCTTTTATATTTCCATCAAAATCAAACTCGATTATGTCATATTTGGGTTCTAAGGATACTTCTCCATAGATATTTAGCAGTCCATAAAGGACTTTAGAAGTTGAAGAATCTGTAATCTCAAAAATAGAGAAAAAAAAGTTCACATTAGGGGTACCGGAATATGTACCTTGTTTTCCGAATTTTATATTTTCTGCATTATATTCTCCAAACTTTCTTATATCTCTAATATTATAATTACATTTAATTTCGCCATATGGATTAAAAAGTCTGATACCATCATGTTCACTGTTACATGCTATGATACGCCAACCTAAATACTTAGGTTCAATGTTTGTTGAACATAAAACATTTGATTGAAAATCGAATATTATATATTTAAATTTGATTGAATTAGAATAATCTGTTATTCCTAACTCTTGCTTCCCTACAAAAAAGTTTTTTCCATAGATGTCAAAAGAAACGAAAGGTTCTTTACTTAATAATGTTCCATTGGGATTGACAACAAAGATGTTATTTCCTTTAAAACATTTATATGGTGCCCATGGAGAACTTTCGCATCGCTCAATTTTATCATAAGAGGATTTTAAAAACTTCTCAATATGTGTAGCCTCGAATGGGGTACAATTGAAGAAACCTGTATCTAATTTATTCTTCATAGTTTATTCTTCTTATTTGTTTTGAACAATAGTCATATCAATTTTATTACAAAAGTAGAGAAATTTTTCGAGAATTTTCTATCTTCAAATACCTTTCATTGTGTTTGAGATAGAAGTTAGAGCAACTTTTATTTTTAGTCAAATGTTTAGCTTTTTGTGGCAAACCTTGGATTATTCTTTTCGAGAGATATAATGTTCTACGGTAGAAATTTGTTATGGATAGTAATAATGAAAAGTATTTGCTAGAAGCTTATTGTATAATAGAATATGAATATAGGAATCATGAAAGGAGATATATAGAACATACTTCATCTATTATAGTAGATATTAAACGTGGTGAATATGTTTTATGTTGATGTATATAGGTATTTTCTATGTTAAGAATAATTTTTATAAAGAAATAAAGGGACGGGCAAAAAATGCCTGTCCCTTTTTTTTATCTTTTCCTGCTGACTGTTCAGCCGGAATGTTGTTACTTGTTGTCCTCGATAAGGTTTTCGCCTGTCATATCAGACGGCTGCTCCAGACCCATGATGTGGAGGATTGAAGGAGCAACGTCGGCCAGACGGCCGTCCTTTACGGTTGCGCTGTTGTTGTCTGTAACGTAGATGAACGGAACAGGGTTCAGCGAGTGAGCTGTGTTAGGTGTGCCGTCCTCGTTGATGGCGTTGTCGGCATTTCCGTGGTCAGCTATGATGATTGCCTCATATCCGTTGGCCTTGGCAGCCTCGATAACGTCCTTTACGCAGTTGTCTACGGCGTGAACAGCCTTGGCAATGGCGTAGTAAACTCCGGTGTGGCCTACCATGTCGCCGTTGGCAAAGTTGACAACGATGAAGTCATACTCCTGAGTGTTGATGGCGCCAACCAGCTTGTCCTTAACCTCGTATGCGCTCATCTCAGGCTTCAGGTCGTATGTTGCAACCTTTGGAGAAGGAACCAGGATGCGGTCCTCGCCCTCGAATGCAGCCTCGCGTCCGCCGTTGAAGAAGAATGTTACGTGAGCATACTTCTCTGTCTCGGCTGTGTGCAGCTGTTTCTTGCCCTGCTTGCTCAGATATTCGCCCAGGGTGTCCTGTACGTTCTCTTTCGGGAAGAGGATGTGAACGCCCTCGAACGATGCGTCATACGGAGTCATGCAGTAATACTGCAGATTCTTTATTGTGTGCATGCCTTCCTCCGGCATGTCCTGCTGTGTGAGCACCTGTGTAAGCTCCTTTGCGCGGTCGTTGCGGAAGTTGATGAAGATAACAACGTCGCCTTCCTGTATCGTGCCGTCAACGCCGGCGTTGCTTATAGGCTTGATAAACTCGTCGGTAACGCCCTCGGCGTAGCTCTCTTCCATGGCCTTAACCATGTCGGTAGCCTTCTTGCCCTTGCCTTCAACGATAAGGTCGTAAGCCTCCTTTACGCGGTTCCAGCGCTTGTCGCGGTCCATTGCGTAGAAGCGTCCTACGATGCTTGCTATGTGGGCGTCGTTCTTCTCGCACTGCTCAGTCAGTTCCTTTATGAAGCCGGCACCGCTCTTCGGATCGGTGTCGCGTCCGTCCATGAAGCAGTGAACGTATGTATTCTTCAGTCCGTATTCTTTTGATATCTCGATGAGCTTGAACAGGTGGTCGAGTGAAGAGTGCACTCCGCCGTTGCTGGTCAGACCCATCAGGTGCAGCTTCTTGCCGTTGTCGCGGGCATAGCTGTATGCGTTAACTATTTCGGGGTTGTTAAGTATTGAGCCGTCCTTGCATGCGCGGTTAATCTTAACCAAGTCTTGATAAACGATGCGTCCTGCACCGATGTTGAGGTGTCCCACCTCAGAGTTACCCATTTGTCCGTCAGGCAAACCTACATCCTCGCCTGAAGCCTGCAGCTGTGAGTGAGGGCTTACGGCGTAAAGATAATCCAAATAAGGCGTCGGTGTGTTGAAAATTACGTCTCCTGCGCCATGCTTTCCGATACCCCATCCGTCGAGTATCATCAATAATGCTTTTTTTGCCATAGTTTATATTATATAATGTAAGAATTCCGGCGCAAAGTTACTAAGTTTGTCGTTAACAGCAAAATGCGTAAAGAGGTTTTTTGAAAATTCACAATTTACAATTGGCAAATGCTGAATTTTGTTTCATAATTCACTGTGCGTAACTTGGTCCGTTCATCCTCATTACAATTACTGTATGTTTGTTGTCATACCGGTCCGTAAGGCAGTATCCGTACCAGTTATTTTATTATGTTTCAAATGTATGCCTTTTCTTGTCATGCGCGTATATTTTATTCTTTTATATGTCTGTCAGCAAAAACAAAGTTTTATATTTGCATCTGGCAGACGTGCAGTGAGGCATGGGCGTGCCTGCCATGATGGAAGCAGGTGCTGACAAGAAGAGATTAAAAAAACAAAAACATACAAATATTATGAAAACATTTTTAGCATTAATTACGGCAGGTCTGATGGGTGCAACGTGTGCCTGTGCGCAAGACGTAGCCGGCTCGGAATGCTGTAGGCGTGGCACGAAGGACAACGTCCAGGCAGTGAGAACATTCACGAACACAGGCAATCCGCTTGTGAAAGACAAGTTTACGGCCGACCCAGCCCCTATGGTTCATGACGGCAGGCTGTATCTCTATGTAGGACATGATGAGTATTACGACGGTCAGGACACGGCTTCAGGCGGAAAAGAGTTTAACATAACCGAGTGGCTCTGTTATTCTACAGCTGACATGCAGACATGGACAGACCATGGCGCTGTGCTCAGTCCTGCCGACTTCAGCTGGGCTGTAGGCGAGGCATGGGCGTCACAGGTTATAGAGAAAGACGGCAAGTTTTATTTCTTTACCACGGTGCAGGCCGGTGCGCCATATACGGGCAAGGCTGTTGGAGTGGCTGTTGGCGACTCGCCTGTAGGTCCGTTCAAGGACGCGATAGGCAAGCCGCTGGTGTGCGACACGATGACGTCAAACGGCGAGCGCGGCTGGTGGAACGACATCGACCCAACGGTGCTTGTAGACGATAAGGGCCAGGCATGGCTCTGCTGGGGCAATGGTACGTGCTTCATGGCAAAGCTGAAGCCCGGCATGACAGAGCTTGACGGCGAAATACAGGTGATTGATCTTCCGAAATACATGGAAGGTCCGTGGCTGCACAAGCGCGGCGACATGTATTATCTGACCTACGCCTCTGACGGCGGCGGAAAGGAAGCCATTTCGTATGCCACGGCGCCTGATGTGGCCGGTCCTTGGACATACCGCGGCGAACTGACCGGTCCGGCAGAAAACAGCTACACCATACATCCCGGCATAATAGAGTTCAACGGCCGCTGGTATTTGTTCTATCACAATGCCGTGCTGACATTAGACGGCCACCGCGGTGCCATAGGCCGCCGCAGCGTCTGTGTAGACGAACTGCACTATAATTCAGACGGAACGATGAAGCATGTTGAACAGACAAAGACAGGTGTCTGCGCAGGCAGGTAAGGGGGCTAATGTCACCCTAGGTGTCTTGTGGCGAATATATCAGTTTTATCAAATAATATGCTTTTGAGCGCCTGGAGGCCAGCTTTGACTTATGGTTATTATCAGGTCTTGTTCTGACAAATAATTCCATCCGGTTATTAGAAATTGTAATAAAACAATAGCAAGCCCAAGAAATTCATTATTGATATTTCGAGGCTTGCTATTGTGTAAAAGAATGTATTGTATGGTTTTAAAATTTATGGTATAATCAACTTTCTTGCTTCAGCATATCCGTCGTCGTAAGTTATACGCTGTATGATAATGCCTTTGGCTGTTCCAGATATCTTCCTGCCTGACAGATCGTAGAAAGATACGGATGCAATCTTTCTGGTGGCTGAAGATTCAAAATTTTTGATGCCGGTGCCTATTGTCGTGGTAACTTGTATATCTGCAGACGGCAGAGAACTCTTCAGCTCCTCTGCGGATAATGCCTGTACGTTGTAAATATAAGTACGGTTGGCGGTAAGCCCATCTACCATATAGCTGGTTCCGCTGATACTGTCAACAGACCATTCCTGAGGACCTGCATTCCATACATCATCCTTTCCTATAGAATCTTTCAGTATGCGCAGGTCGTTGAAATATGCGCGTTCTTTGTTGGTCTCAATGACAAAGTAGGCTTTTTGCGGGACATTTTTGAAGTAAATGACAACCTCGCTTTCGGTTTTGTTGGCCTTCAGACTATGCTTTTGTATAGTGGCCTGTGTGTCAGGATCGGTCAGGCTTATGGTGTAATTTACGGTTTTGCCCGGATACGACACGGCATTGAATGCCATCGTTGCGTAACCGTCACAGTCGGCAAACTCGAACACGGGAGATCTGAGCATACCATTTTGCCCATAGAAACCCACCTGCATATATCCGCCTGACTGGTAAATCTTTGATCCGTACCACCCTTGCTGGGCCATGTAGCTGTCAAGGTCTTCGCCTATGTCTGTTATGTCAGATTTTGGGTATTCGCCACTGGTCATAAGCGAGAAGTCTTCATCGGTGATGACAGGATTGATGGAGTCGGGCAGTATCTCGCGCAGGTTGAGCCTGTAGCTTTCAGCTTCTTCAACTTCCTGCCAGTTAGCCACGAAGGACGATGATGTTATATCAGAGGCTTCTTCTGCAACAGGGCGTTTCAGACGGTCTTTCATGAATGAGAATGAAATCACGCCATTATTGTCGGTTATGTTAGTTACTCCTTTTTCAGTTGGCGTTCCATCCCATGACAGCGAACTTGGTGATGAGTAGTCTGTAAACATATTATTTGTGGCAATGGGGTAGAGGTCGCTTTCCGTTGTGATGCCCTGTGTTCCGTCCGCTTCAACAAGGTCATATCGCTGTATTGTTCCACTGTTGACATAGTTGCCGTCCCATGCAGACTGGTCGTATGCAACATGGAAAATCATAAGTCCGCGTCCGGGAAGGTAAGCATCCCAGCCTTTTTGCTGTCTGTTCTCTAATGTGAAGAATTCGTTTTCGTCGGCTGTGCTAATTTTGTATGCCACGTTGTTTTGGGTAAGTTCGTCCAATGTAACAAGGTCTGCAGGAGTGTCGAGTTCAACGAAGTCGAGCCATCCTACGGTGAAACGTTCAAAAGCCGAATAGGCAGGGGGAGTGTGTGACTCATTGTTATAGTTGCCGGTGTCCATGACATCCCATACGCCAAGCTGTACCATCTGCTGGTTTCGTGTGTTATATGCGTCAGGAAGACCGAGTACGTGGCTGAATTCGTGGCAGAATGTGCCGATGCCTTCAAGCTGTGTTCCCGATACATATTTAAGCTCGCTTGAGCATGCATAACGTTGAACTTGCTTGCCGTTGACATTACAGCTTATGCCTAGTGATACAAGGTTTGAGGCATGTGGCCATATAGTATTGCTCGATGCTCCGTAACTTTCCGCATATCCGGCATAAATAACATAGACAAAGTCGACAATGCCGTCGTCATTATAGTCGTATTTTGTGAAGTCAACTCCAAGTTCGTCGCTGGCATATTCACAGGCTTCTTTTACCATCAGTCCGGGTTTGGAGTCTTGTCCGTAGCTGTCGTTGGCACCATAGTACATCATGCTTTTCTTCAGCTTGATTGGTCCAAAGACGTCGAAATCAGGAGTAAACTTGCCCATTGACTGCGATATGAAGTAGTCGCGTGCGCTTCCTGTAGCCCCGTTGAGGCTGAAGCCTTCCTCGTTCATTACAGAATGGAACAGCTTGCTGTCATGTCCCTCCTGCATAGAGTTGTCGGCAAATTCAACAAGCAGAATCACTCCTTTAAGATTGCCGGTTGTCGGGAATGTCGGTCCTGGCAGTCTCTGCATGGGCGCTTTGCGCATTACGTTTTCATTGTAAGCCTTATTGAAGTCTGCTGTGCCTATGGCTTTCAGCCGCTCTACCTCTGCAGCCTGTCGCATGTCAGGATTATGTGCTATCATGCCCATAACGGGTGTGCCGTCTTCAGATATTGACTCTACATACCGCATTGCGCCATTGGCATCAGCCTTTATCATGTGGCCGTCTGTTGTTGTGAATGCATGGAAACGTTCGTCGCCGACAATGCGGTATGTAAGCACGCTTCCGTCCGGTTGTGTTATTTTCAGCAGTCCGGGATAGGCTGGTACGGCGTTTGCTGTTGCCACGGCAAACAGAAATGATGCGATGGCTATAAAAATATTTGGTATTTTCATATTCAATATATTAATTTTGTTGTGTAAATTGCCTGTCTGTCGTTGTAAACCTTTACTATGCATAGTCCTTTGCCTGACAAACTTATGCGTGCAGAGCCATTGACTAGTGCTTTTGACATGAGACACATGCCGGATGCATTATATATACATACCTTCATATCCTTGTTTTCAGCATTGCCGGCAATAATCTCTATGGTGTTGCCGATGCGTGAAATGCCGATGTCGTAGTTTGCATCGGTCGTGACAGATGAAATGCCGTCAGTATCATCAGAAGCAATAGGAACGATGCTCATGGCGTTTTGTATGTAACCTGAGGCTCTGTCAATAATCTGGCCTATGACATGTATGTTCTTCTTGTTTTTTACTGTGGGGGGTACGGGTATTGTGCTTGTTGTTTCATATTCTTTACCGGCCTCCATGTCTTCAGAACTGCATGGGTCGCCAGAATAACAGCTGTAAATGGCACGTGCCAGGTCGTTGAAGCAGACGTCGGTAGTTATTGACTCCTTGTTCTCCCATCCGGCCATCTCGCCGTTTTTGCCGTCAGCATAATAGTTGGTCTGCGGATATCCGGTGACGGAGTCTTCTGTTATTGTGTAGGCGATATTGTACTGCGGTGATTTGATGTCAATGGCAGAATAGTAAACAGATTGTAGGGTTATGGCTGTGCTGTCCTCATTCCATTCGCCAGTCAGACTATAGGCTATCTGGCTGTCTGACGAAGTCTCCATGTTGAAAAGATTCTGTATGTCATAATAAGGGTCGCCAGACAATTTGCGGTTTAGACTGCATGATGGCGCACCTGTACAAGAACTGATGAATGGCTTGTAGCTGTATTCTTGCTTCTCGTCAATCTCTAATGGGTCTCCTCCGTGTACGCTGACTGCTATGAATTGCTCGGGATATTTTTCCTTCATCATTTCCAGGCCAACCAGACCTCTAGGACACCATCCGCACCATGTACCTGTATATTCCTCGCATACCACACGCTTCATGAATGCCTTGTCGCGTACCGTAAGTATTGCAGTGGCTGTGTTGTTTGCAGAATAGGCATCTGCCTGTCCGTTCACTTTGTCAATGGTGATACGGATGTCGTGTGTACCCGGAATATTGGCCGGAACCTCGAACGATATAGTGTCACTTTCGTTTGTTGACAAACTTTTGTTTACGGTGATGGTTTCAGGTTCTCCGTCATAGCTGCATATTGCTGTGTATGAGTTGATGTCATTAGCTCCAACGTTGCGCACCGCCACGCTGAATGTAGCGGTTGAGGCGCCGTAGGAGGCTGTCTGGTCGCTCATCTTTCCAATGAGCATTTCGTTTTGCGGCATGCCTTCGCCTTCAACAACTGCCTGTATGCATATAGATCCGCCGGTTGTCGTCCATTTGTTCTTGCTGTTATAATAAACAACATCGGCATCAGTATGCTTTTCTGAGCTGTATCCCACACCTTCTGATTTGGCGAAAGATGCTTTATATCCGATGGCAATGTCGTCTGTTCCGTTGATTGCAAACGGAGTGTCAAGTGTAATTTCATTCCAACCGGCCTTCAGGTTGTCGAGCTTTTGCCTGTATATATACGTATTTTCTTGCGGCTTCTGCTTGATATAGAGATATACGTTTGTACCTTCAGAGCACACGCCTATGCGTATTTTGGTTATACTGTTGCCTTTATATGGGCTTACAAATGTGGCCGGAAACGTTACGTAAGGCGTTACCACGGCTGAGGCATCACCCCATCCGTTGTCAATCTCCGGGCCATAGCGCATAACCACCTGACCATATGTGCTGCAGACAGACAGCATGGCTAATAACGAAGTAATAATGTTTCTGTTCATAGACATCTTTTTAAGATTTAACAAAACAAGGACAGCCTCCGTATGAAACGGAAGTTGTCCTTGATGATAATGGCTATGTTATTTTACGACAATCTTGAATGTCTTGTTGCCGACCTTAACAAGGTAAACACCATGCTGCATGCTGACGGTAGTGCTGTCCTCAGCCTTGCAGCTGAACGTCTGGAGTCCGGCAAGTGTATAGATGTTTACAGTGTAGCCTTTAGCTCCATTGATGACGATGGCATTGTCGATAGCGTATACCTTTATGCCCTGTTCGACAGTTGAAGCATCGATGCCGCTGCCAATGCTGCTCTCATAGCTGTTAGAATAGTTAGACTCACCTTCTTTCCATACGGCTGTAACATTGTAGACATGAGTGCCTTCGCCAGGATTGCTGTCGGTGTAAGTCTGTCCTGTAACATTGCTTGCTATCAGCTGGTTGTCGCGGTATACATTATATCCCGTGAGAGTTATTTCTGATGTAGAACCGTAGAGCGGGGTGTATGTGATGTCGTCAAGCAGTGCCACGGTGTAAGAACCCTTGCTGCAGCTGCGGATGGCGAAGTATTTAGCATCTGCCGGTAATGTGTATTCGAACAATACCCAGTCTGTTCCTGAAACGATAGAGTCGCGGTCGAATGCTATGAAGTTTTCAGGCTCCTGGTCTGTTGTTGAGTACATCATCTCGAATACCTGAGGATCAGAACCTTCGTTAGGCATCCTATAGTAGAACGACACGTCTGTTCCGCCTATGACGTCTGAAGAAATCAACCAGTCGTCGTTTGGCAATGTTGTTGAAACTCCGTCTGATGCAGCCCAGCAAGTGAGATACTTGTCACCAGAGTGAGGAGTAAGAACCTCAAACTTGTCGAGTGAGAATCCTGCCTCAACAGGAGCCCATACCTGCCATGCCTTAGCCTCGAATGCGTGTGATATGGTCGGACCTCCGAAGTATACAGTAGGTGTTCCGTCGCCGTCGTATGTCTTCCAGTCACCTATTCCTTCAATTATGAATGACTCGTATCCTTCAAAGTCGTCAGTTACGTTGTCTGCAATTTCTGATTTTGCTGGTTTCTCCCAGTTAAGGGTTACGCTGTTTCCGCTTGTAGAACCTGTAAGATTCTCTGCTACCGGCAGGTTAGATCCGTGAACATACAGGCGTACTGTAGATGTAGAATCATTGTCTGTGTATGTGTCAGGTTCGTATTCAATGGCTGCACGGTATATGTATGTCTTTGTAGCCTCGGCCTTTGTGGTATTTATTTCGAATGCCACTTGTGCCATAGCGTTCTGAGTTATAGTTTCGCCTTGTTTTGTATCTATAACTTCGTTGTCACGCAGCAATACAACTTTGTATCCTTCAGCTTTGTTTGTGCCGTAGTTTGCTACGCCCACATTGACAGTTGTGCTTTCTCCTGCCTCAATCCTCTTTTCGTCTATTGATATCGACGTTAATGCAAGGTCGTTTTCTGTGCTTTCGTCAATGCTGATGGCGTCTACATAGATAGAGGCACTCGCGTCAGCTGCATAAGCACCGAAAGCAATCTGGATGTTGTCGGCGTCAGTGCGAAGAGGAACAGAATAGCGTACCCATCCTGTTGCGCCATTGTTATAAGCCACGTTTGCAGAGTTCTCCCAACCCTCGTCATCATAGTTTGTATATACCTTGAGTGTAAGGTCTTCAGGCTCAGCCTCAAATCCGTGATACATAAAGAATGACAGTTCGGGACTTTCTGAACCATTAAGAGAAATACGCGGACCTGTAATTACCTGGTCGTTAGAATCTTCTGCGACGTATGAGAACTGAAGCATACCTTCGTCTCCGTCGTAAGGTTTAACTGCGATGCCTGAGCCAGTGCTCATATTCCATGCATAATTATATGATGTTGCATAGAGTGTCCACGGATCCTTGCTTGCAAATCCGTATGCAAACGATTCATCGTAAGGACGTTCGTAAGGTTCACCGAGCACGATGCCGACTCCTGTGCCTTCAGATGTTCCGGCGCTGTTTACTGCAACGAGCAGGTAGTCAACATACTGCTGCTGTGCACCATACAGCGGTGAGAATGTCTCGTCTGTAACTGTCAGGTCAGATGTATAGTCTGTAACAGGTTCCCATGGGTTTGTCCAGTTGTATTCATTATAGCGGCATAATACATATTGCACGTCGTCAGGATTTACGTAGCCTCCGTGGAGTCCTTCTTCTGTAACCTTGTCCCATGTCAGAACGGCCTTGTTGTTCTCGTTCATCTTGACTTTAAGGTTGGCTACATTAGCAGGCATGTCGAGTCCTACCCAGTTGGTTATGACAGCCTCTTTGCCCTGGCCTGATGTGTTGAACGGAACGATGCGGTATGTTACGTTGCCTTGCTCAACATCAGTGTCTGTCCAGGTGAGAGTCTCGCCTGCCTTAGGTGTTTCAAACACGTGTGCCGGCTTATTGCTGCCGTTGCGGTATACGTTGATGTATGCTATATCGCTGAGTGTTTCGCCTTTGTATGTCTTTGTAGGAGCTGCGAATGTCAGAGTGTTGTTCAGTGCACCCTTTTCTCCTGCGGTAACTTTTACATCTGTAACGCAGTCCGGACCTTCGAATGTGGAGTAAACGTCGAGCGAGATGTTGTCCATGCTGATGTTTACGCTTTGTGCGGGCGAGTCACCATGGAACAATAAATTATATAAGCCATCTTCTGGAACATTGAAAATTACTTCATATTTATTCTTGTCTGCTACAATGTCGAGTGATGCTATTTTTGTTTCATTTCCGGTGACTTCTTGTTTGTTTCCCAACAATATTGTCATGTGTTCTATGGCCATCCATTGATCGTATGTATCAAATGTGAGTCTATAGTCTGTATTTTTCTTGAGACTTATTGAAGGAGAAATCAGGTAGTCGTCATTTCCGTTGCCTTCATATATGCCTGTGTCAACGTCTGCAGTTCCATTACCTGTTAAGTAGGCATATCCGCTTTCTACGCCAGAGGGGAACATGAACGACCATGTATGTGTGTCGTTGTTGGCATCGATGACCTTGAATGAGTCGAAGTCTGCCTGTGTGTCAAATGTTTCTATGTATGGCGTGAACCATGTTGAACCGGCTGTCACCTTGTTAGATGTGGCTGTCTCTCCTTCACGGTTGTCTGAGCAGGCTGTTACTGTGTAGTAGTAGCGGGCATGTGCCTCAGGTACGCTTTCGCTGAACGTTGTTTCTTTCAGGCCTTCGGCAACAACAGTCTCGTCAGGATAGCGTACAACTTTGTAGTTTATAGAGCTGTTGTCTACTGGACCGCCGTTTACAGATGTCGTCGGTGCGTTCCAGGTCAGAACAACTGTTTTTCCGTCATCTATTGAAAGAGAAAGATTGGTTACGGCGCTCGGTACATCCTGACCTACGAAAGTCTGTAAGCGACGTTCGGGTGAGTTGCCGGCTGCATTTGACAATATGATACTTACGGTATGTTTCCCTTCGGAAAGATTCAGGTCGATAGCTGCATTGCCTCCGGCATTCACTTTGGTTTCTGTCGCATCGCCTCCGTCAACAGATATCTTGGCGGTCAGTTCTCCTGACAATGTCTCGTCTGATGTGTATGTCTTTGTAGGTGCTGTGAAGTACAGTTTCCCGTCTGCATAGCTTATCTTTGTTGGGGCGCCTGGTGCTTTGGCTTCACTATACGGTATGTATAGTCCCAGAAAATGCTCGTCTCCAGGTAGGTCTGCGATTTTTGTAGTGTGTGCCGTATTTAGGTCAATAGTGTAAAGTGCAGATTCCTTTGTGTTGTTGTTTACTCCAACCCAATAGACTTTTCCTGTTGCAGGGTCACACACGGCAGACATCTGGTCGGCTGTCAGTGCATGTGGAACATCCAGTTCGCCGACTTCTGTTGGTGTACCGTTCTCCTTATTGATCTTATACAGTTTCTTGTCGTTGAACGCTATTCCGTACAGCTGTCCTGCATTGTCGACAAAAAGAGTTTGGATAAACAGGTTGACTTGTCCTATGTTCTTTGTCTCCATGGTGTTCAGGTCGATGGAGATGAGCGGTTTGCCGTCGCCCCACGACATGGTGTATGCTTTATCCGTTGTAGGATCATAGACACCAATCTGTCTTAGATACATCTCCATGGTAGGATCTTTTTCTGCCAACATTTTTGTGCCTAATTCTTGCCATGTCTCTGCATCGTATGTAGTGATGGATGTATTTGTCAGTCCATCTTCATCCATGGCGCTGTTCAGGGCATAGAATTTACCCTTGGCATAAAATGCGGCCATAGGTCTTGGTATCTCTATAGAAGATTCGTCTGTATAGTTTATGACAGGTGCTGCCTGAAAAGAGTATACTTTGCTTGCTAATGGAGATAACGTTTGCCAAGTTCCGTCTGAATAATTAAGGCCATAGAGAATAAGACTGTCTGCCACGTTGGCCTGAGCTGCAATACGTTCTGTCTTGTTCTCTTTTGTTCGGGCTTTATTAATAGATGTAGTGATATTTCGGGCATTTTTTAGATGGTTGTAGACATCCTTTGGTGCCACGTTGAATTTGTTTGAAGGATTTAGCTTGAATGTTGTGCTTCCCCTTTTTGCCTTACTTACTTGCACCTTTTCTGAGGTTGGTGCTACTTGTTTTTGCATAGTCTTGTTAAGCGACTGCGCCATTGTCGGGCTTGCCGTCAGCGAACTAAGCAACATTAATTGTATTAGTTTCACATTCATAAGCATTACCATTTTATGGGTTAATATTCGTGATGCATCATACTGCAAAAATACAAATTCATATATTAGAAAGGGCTTTTTGTGAAGGTGACAAAAGGGTGACAAATATGTTAAAATGTTGCATTTTATGATATTTAGGCCTAATTCTGTTCTTTTTTTATAGTTTAAGGTCTTTGTTGGTGAAGTTTTGTTATTAAATCACTGTGATGTCATTGTTTTGTTTTGTAGCATTATTGTAAGTTCATAAGTTTGTTTCATTCCCTTTTTTTGACTAATTTGTGTTGTCTTTCTCTTATAAATTATGTAGATAATAAGAATACTGATATATCTTTTTATTTTGTATGGGGTGGTTCTTTATCCGTTTCTTGTAAGACCATGAGGTCATGGCAGCAAAGAAACTTGAGAAATGACTTTTGCAGAGTGTCGTTAAGCGAACAACGGCATGAATGAAAAGGTTGAAATGGCTGTAATGTGGATTAATTACTTATTAATATTATGTTTTATAAAATATCCTTATTGTTTGCGTATAATAAATAGGCCACTTTTCATGCAAAAGTGGCCCGTTTACGACACGTAAACGGGCCATTAACAGTCTGGAACTAAAATTGATGTTTATCTTAATAATTGGCTCTGCTATGTCATAGAAATATTTAGAATGTAGTTGAAATATACCTAAAATGTTACTGTTTTTTTTGACCTTGTATGTGCAGACATGTCCTGACGATAAATCATGTCATAAGATATTGTCACTGAACATATTTCTTGCTATGAAATTTTACATTTTGATGATATAGTTATATAATTCTGCAGAACTCTCAATTCCAAGTTTTTTGCTTATTCTTATCTTTCTGCGTTTGCATGATTCTGGATTGATGTTTGTCAGTGACGCTATGTCTTTTGTAGACATGTTCATGCGTATGTATGACAGAAAGCGTATGTCTGATGATGACAGGTCTGGATGCATCTCCTTGAGTGTCCGTATAAAGTCTGGATTTGCAGATTCAAAGTTTATGATAAAGTTATCCCGCTCGTTGCTTGTCTTGAGCAGCTGTTTAAGGTGTTGCACTAGTGTCTGAACGCCGGTTATGCCTTGCACCTCCTTTATGTCGGTGAGATGTTTGAGAAGATCTCCTATGAGCTCATTGCGTGATGATATGAACATATTGGTTATAGACAGTTCCTTTTGTTTTTGTTCCAAAGAATGTTTCATTATCTCCTGACGATAGTGTGCTTCCATTTCTACCGATTTTGCCTGTTCCTCAGCCAGTCTCTTTTCATGTTGCTCTTTTTCCAGCTGTAGTTCCATCATTTTATGTTGATTTCTGCTTTTTATACGTTGGTTGCGCATCATTATTACGGCTATTGTTATAAGCAGTACAAGTATGCACATCACAAGTATTAATGTATAATGGCGTTGTTGCATGCGGGCAAGTTGTTTGTCCATGTCTGCCTTAAATTTCATTATCTCAATTTTAATCTTGCTGTTTTCTGTAAGCTGACGGTTAGTCACAGTTGTTATGGAGTCGTTATAGACTATTACTGAGTCCATGTAGTTTAATGCATGCCTGTAGTTGCCAGTTGCTTTATATAATTTTGCAACAGACTCAAATAAATATGGCTTGTTCTTTAGTCCAGTCTGGTCTTCAGCCTGTTTAATGCAGTTGTATGCTTTTAAGTATTCTTTCCGTTCGGTGTATATGTTTATAAGGTATATAAGAACAATGCTTTTATTATCTTTGTCTGCATATTTATCGTTGAGCAGCTCTTCGGCAATGTTGATAACGTTATCATATTTTTTCTGCAAGAACATAGTTTCTGCCTCCACAGCTAATGACCTTGATCTTTTTTTGTAGTTTCTTTTCTCATACGTCTGTGCTTCTTTTATATATTTTATTGCCTCATTGAATTATTTCTCCTTGTTGGCTATAAGTGCCATGTCCAAAGCGCAGGTATATGACAGGGAAGAGTCTTTATTGCTTGTAGCCGTAGTGTAGCATTTATATGCTATTTCTCTTGCCTTTTTATAATTTCTTTCTTCAAAATATACGCCTGCTATGCCATTGAGGATGTTTGCTTCTTTGTGCCAGTCTAATTTGTTTTTTTTGCATATACTGTAAGCCTCGTAAAAGTTTTTCAGTGCTTCTCCATTTTCTGAGATAACAAAATAGCAGACACCGATGTTGTATGTTGAGAGGCATATGTCTTGTGGACTATTTGCCTTTGTTGACAGTTCTTTAGCTTTCATGAAGAGTTTTATGGCTTTTGCTGCATCGCCAGAATTGTATGCCTCCTCTCCTGATTTTATAGTTTGATCGATTTTTTTATCAATGCTTTTTTGTGCGTATAGAATACTACTGTATGGTATTATTGCCATAAGCATAATGAAGCATTGCATGATTATGTGGTTTCTTTTTTGGAATAGCATGATTTTATGGTTAATATAGAGTTATGAAAGCATCGTAAGACTTGCTGATTTGTCTTTGGTTGCCAAGGCTTGTAAATTATATTAAGAATTACAGAGTGTAAAGGTACGGCTTTTTGTTTATTTTACCAAATTTTGATAAAGATTTAATGTTTGATGCTTTGTTTCCCTTATAGGTCTGTATTTTTCGGATTGACTATATTATTGGCTTACTGTGTTTTTATATGTTATAATGTTTTAAGCCTCATTCTGACATTAAAATTCAGTCTATATTTTGTTTTATATTGAGTTGGGTTCAGTTTGATTCATTGTAAGTGTAGTGTGCTATTCAAGTAACAACTGAGGAAAATATACCAGTAAAAAACAAAAAGGTACCTGAAAGAATGAATACATACTAGAGATAAAAAAATATATTTGATTTAATGCTATACTGGGAGGATTATATATTTTGCGTAACTATAAAATATTAAATCCGAATGTCTTTTGTGTTAAAAAGACATTCGGATTTAATTATTTGTTTTTTCTGTCAGGCCCTAGCGGCAGGCTTATCCTATCTTGGCGAGAGGCACGGGTGATGCTGATGTTGTTGAAGTTATTTTCTTGTCCGTTGCAGCTGGCTTTATCTTGTCAGCTTTAGTCTCGTCCATGTCGCCGTCCTCGTCTTTCTTCTTGGCCGAATAGCTTACGCTCAAGATGATTCCTATGTAGACACAGTTAACTATGGTTGACGTTCCTCCCTTGCTTATCAGCGGCAGCGGCTGTCCGGTGACGGGAACAAGGCCGACGGCTACAGCCATGTTGAACATGGCCTGGATGACGAGCAGCAGGGCAAAGCCCATGATGAGAAGCGCCGGAAACGTGTTGACACAGCGGTTGGCTATGGTTGCCGTGCGGAAGAGCAGTATGATGTACAGCAGGCATACGAAGGCTGCGCCGGCTATGCCCATCTCTTCGATGATGATGGCGTAGATGAAGTCAGAGAATGCCTGCGACAGGAAGTCGCGCTCTACGGAGTTGCCCGGGCCTTTGCCTACTACGTTTGACGAGGCAATGGCTATGTTGGCGTGTGCAGTCTGGCCGTCCTTGTCAAGGTCTACTTCTTCAGGAGCTATCTCCTTGTTGTCGAGGAACTTGTCTATACGTGCCTTCCATGTGTCGAAACGGTGGAAAACTTTTTCTACCACGGTTTCGTCTTTTTTCTCCACCTGTTCGGTCATGGCCATCTTCTGTCCGTCGGCATTTTCTTTTTCTTTGTCGTGTCCGAGTATCATTACCATAGACACGATGAAAATCAGACAGAGCATCACTATGCCCAGCAGTCTGCCCAGCTGAGCCTTTGGCACCTTGCCGATGAACATGAGCAGGAACACCACCGTGCAGAGCAGCACGGCCGTTGAGAGGTTCTCTACCATGATGAGAGGAACGATGAAGGCGCATACGATGCAGATGTATTTAAAGGCACGCTTGTCGGCTCCGGTGGGGGTCTGCATGGCGCTGAGTATCTGTGCCGTTGCAAGTATTATGGCGCCTTTGGCAAGCTCTGAGGGCTGAAACTGTATGCCCATAACCGACAGCCAGCGCTGCGAGCCGTTGGTGCTCTCGCCGAAGCACAATACGGCTATAAGGCCGATGAACGAGATAATCAGGGCCCCAGGCGTAACCATCTTGAAGTATTTGCACTTTACGTTCATGGTGGCTATCATGGCCATGACGCCGACGACGAGCAGCATAACGTGCTTCAGTACGGGTCCGAGATAGTTGCCGCTCTTGAAAGAGAGGTTGCTCGATGCGCTGAACACTTCGATGATGCTGATGATGCAGAGGAAGAAGAACACTGTCCATATCACTCTGTCACCCTTAAATTTGCCGGTTGCGGCTTTTTCTTCCATGTTTGTCTGTTGATATTATTGTTTGCTATTGTTGATGAAGAGGCTGTCCGTCATTGCTTGGCGTGAGGCGGTGCTGTGACGGACGGCCTTGATGTAGCGGCGATGTGTCAGAGAGCTCTTACGAGTGTCTTGAACTGTTCGCCGCGGTCTTCCATGTTCTTAAATAGGTCGAAGCTGGCGCAGCAGGGGCTAAGCAGCACTGTCTGTCCGGGCTTTGCCATCTCATAGCATGCGTTTACACAGTCGCGCATTGAGTGGGTGTCGCGTACGGGTATACCCATGCCGTCGAAGAAGTTGTGAAGCTTGGTGTTGTCGGCACCGAGATAAACCAGACCGGCACACTTTTCCTTCACAAGGTCTTTTATTGCGTTATAGTCGTTGCCCTTGTCTTTTCCGCCGAGAATAAGTATTACGGGAGTCTTCATGCTCTCGAGCGCATACCAGCATGCATCCACATTGGTGGCCTTAGAGTCGTTTACGTAAAGCACGCCTGCCACTGTAGTTACCTTTTCGAGGCGATGCTCAACGCCGGGGAAGTCGCTGAGGCTCTTGCGTATAAATTCTTTCTTTATTCCAGCTACGTTAGAGGCAATGCCCGCTGCCAGCGAGTTGTATATGTTGTGCTTGCCTGTAAGGCTCAGGGCCTCCTGCTCCATGTTGAAGGGTGTGGGTTTCTCTATCTTGTACATGCCTTCCTCGATGTATCCGATAGAGCCTTTCTCCTTCAGTTCCGAGAACGGATAGCGTATGGCCTTTATGTCATATTTCTCGAGCTCGCGGCTTATTATCGGGTCGTCGTTCCAGTAGATGAACGAGTCTTCGTCTGTCTGGTTCTGCAAGATGCGCATCTTGGCGTCTACATAGTTCTGCATGCAGTTGTCGTAGCGGTCGAGATGGTCGGGCGTGATGTTCAGCAGAATGGCTATGTTGGCGCGGAAGTCGTACATGTTGTCGAGCTGGAATGAGCTTAGCTCGATGACATAATAGTCGTGCGGCGTCTCGGCCACCTGCAGTGCGAGACTGTTGCCTATGTTTCCGGCCAGGCCCACGTCGTAGCCTGCGCTCTTGAAGATATGATATATCAGTGATGTAGTGGTTGTCTTGCCGTTGCTTCCCGTTATGCAGATCATCTTTGAGTCGGTGTAGCGGCCAGCAAACTCAATCTCGCTGATGAGGTGGATGCCCTTAGCCACGCATTTCTTTATCATCGGGGCGTCTGAAGGGATGCCCGGACTCTTGATAATCTCGTCGGCGTTCAGGATGAGTTCCTCCGTGTGGTGTCCCTCTTCCCATTCTATGCCGTGGCTGTTGAGCATGTCCTTGTATTTGTCCTTGATGGACGACATGTCAGAAACGAAGACGTCGAAGCCTTCTTTCTTTGCCAGTACGGCGGCTCCGGCACCGCTCTCACCGGCTCCTAATATAACGATTCTTTTCATACTCGTCTGTTTATCTTATTTTCAGTGTAATGATTGTGAGTGCCGCAAGGATGATGGTGACAATCCAGAAGCGTATGGTTATCTTCGACTCGTGCACCGCTCCTTTGGGCTTTTTGAATAGATACTTAATCTCCGGGTCGAGCTGCTCCTGCTGCGTGCGGAAGGTGTCGTGCAGCGGCGCGCGCTTGAACATGCGCTGCTTAACGCCCTTGCGGGTGCCCATCTTGGCATACCACACCTGCATTATCACGCTGAGGCTTTCGACGAAGAAGATTCCACAGAGTATAGGCAGCATCAGCTCCTTGTGTATGATGATGGCACACACGGCAATGATACCGCCGATGGTCAGCGAACCGGTGTCGCCCATGAATATCTGCGCCGGATAGGCGTTGTACCACAGGAAACCGATAAGCGCACCGATGAAGGCACATAGGAACACCACAAGCTCCTGTGAGCCCGGGATGTACATGATGTTGAGGTAAGCGGCATATTCGATGTGACTGCTCACATAGGCAAATATGCCCAGCACCACGCCTATTATGGCCGAGTTGCCGGCACACATGCCGTCCATTCCGTCGTTGAGGTTGGCACCGTTCGACACGGCTGTTACAACGAATATGGTCATCACCACGAACAGTATCCATCCTGCAGCAGTCTTGTACTTGCCGCAGAAACTCATGATGTTGGCGTAGTCGAGGTTATGCCCTTTGACGAAGGGTATTGTTGTCTTCAGCGACTTGGTGGCCTCGGGCCTGTGCTTCACTACGACTTCCTTGCCGTCCTGCTTCTCGATGGCCAGGTTCTCGTTTATCTTGGCGTCAGGACTGAACCACAGCACCAGTCCCACGATGAGGCCGATGCTTATCTGTCCGATAATCTTGAAGCGTCCGGGCAGTCCTTCCTTGTTGTGGCGGAATATCTTGATGTAGTCGTCAAGACCGCCGAGGAATCCGAGCCACAGCGTGGTTATTATCATCAGGATGATGTAGATGTTGCGCATGCGGCCTAGTAGCAGCACGGGCACGAGGATGGCCACGATGATGATGATGCCGCCCATAGACGGCACGCCTATCTTCTTTACGCCGAAGGGGTCTATCTTGGCGTCGCGCTGGGTTTCGGTTATCTGCTTGCTCTTCAGATACTTGATAAACTTTTCGCCGAACCATGCTGATATTACCAGCGCAAGGATGAGCGCCAGCAGCGCGCGGAACGAGATGTAGCCCCACACGTGAGCTCCCGGAATGCCAAACTGCTCAAGGAAACGGAATAAATAGTATAACATTATCTTTAAGTTTGGGGGTTATGCTTTCTGATTTTCAAATATGTCTCGGATTATCTCCTTGTCGTCGAAGTGATGTTTCACACCTTTAATTTCCTGATAGTCTTCATGTCCCTTGCCGGCAACGAGTATCACGTCGCCCTTCTGCGCCAGCATGCAGGCTGTGCGTATGGCCTCCTTGCGGTCTACGATGCTCACCACCTTGGTCATCTGCTGCGGAGTAAGTCCGGCCAGCATGTCGTTGATGATGTCCTGCGGGTCCTCAAAGCGCGGATTGTCGCTTGTTATGATAACCTTGTCGCTCTGCTTTACGGCCTCCTGAGCCATAATCGGGCGCTTGCCCTTGTCGCGGTTGCCGCCGGCTCCGCACACGGTTATCACGTGTCCCTTGCCGTTGAGCACCTCGTGTATTGCCTTTAATACATTCTCAAGGGCGTCGGGTGTGTGGGCATAGTCTACTATTGCTGTATATCCCAGAGGTGAGTGAACCGGATCGAGACGGCCGCTGACGCTCTTCAGCGTGCTCATGGCTATGAGTATGTTCTCCGGACTCTGTCCGAGCATCACGGCTGCACCGTAAACGGCGAGCAGGTTGCTGACGTTGAACTTGCCGATAAACTGCACTCCAACCTCGCGTCCGTCAATCTCGAGATACATTCCGCCGAAGTGACATTCAAGTATCTTAGCCTTAAAGTCGGCCATGCTTCTGACAGAATATGTCTTAACCTTAGCCTTGGTGTTCTGCACCATCACCATGCCGTTCTTGTCGTCGGCGTTGGTTATGGCGAAAGCTGTCTTTGGCAGACCGTCGAAGAAGGCCTTCTTAGCGTCGCGGTAGTTCTCGAAAGTCTTGTGATAGTCGAGATGGTCGCGTGTAAGGTTGGTGAATATACCGCCTGTGAAGTTGAGTCCGCCTATGCGCTTCTGTGCTATTGCGTGAGAGCTGCACTCCATGAAGGCATACTCGCATCCTGCATCAACCATACGGCTGAGCAGCGCGTTGAGCTCGATAGGGTCGGGGGTGGTGTGGTCGGCAGGAATCTTCTCTTCCTCAATATAGTTGCACACCGTAGACAGCAGTCCGCACTTGTAGCCAAGCTTGCGGAACATGTTGTAGAGCAGGGTGGCAATGGTTGTCTTGCCGTTGGTGCCGGTAACGCCCACCAGCTTGAGCTTTCTCGACGGGTCGCCGTAGAATTGTGTGGCAACCTTTCCGACGGCGTCTTCAGTAGAACTTACCTGAACGTAGGTTACGCCTTCGGCAACCTCTGCCGGCATGTCCTCGCAGAGTATTGCGGCTGCTCCCTGAGCCACGGCTTTGCCGATGAATGTATGACCGTCTACCTGTGTACCCTTCATGGCTACGAACAGATGGCCTTCGGCTACGCGGCGCGAGTCGATGTCCACGCCTTTTATTTCTATGTCTGTGCTTCCGGTTATGTTAACCGTGTCAATGTTCTTTATCAGTTCACTTAGTGTCATATCTTTATTGTTTTTATATTTCGAGTTTTAGTGAGCATACCTCACCTTTCTTTATTATATGTCCTGCAGGCAGACTCTGCTGCGTTACCTTCCCGCGGCCGCTGAGCCTTACTTTTACGCCTCGGCTCTCGAGAATGTACACGGCGTCGCGTGCACCCATGCCTATTACGTCGGGCACTATTTTGGCTTCATAGTGAGGACCTCTGGTGAGCATCACCGATGATGCCTCTCTCTTAGCGCTGCCCCATATAGGATTGCCGTTGGCATAGCTTCCGCTCCAGTTCTTGTTGGTGCTGATGCCGAGATGACTGAGCACATAGTCGGCAGCAAGGATGTTGCCGCTCTTTACGTCGGGCATGAGTATAGAGAGCGAGTCGCGTGCGTCTTCAACGCTCAGCTTCAGGCTCTGTGCCATGATGCCTTCGGCTATGTTGTGGAACACTAGACCGCTCATGCCGCCGCCCGATGCGGGGAGGCCCGATTTCTGTATGCATACGATGCAGCTGTAGCGCGGAGCGTCGGCAGGGAAGTAGCCGGCAAAGCTGAGCAGATAGTTTACCTTGCCCGACTTGTAGCCTCCGGCACCTTTAGATATCTGTGCCGTACCTGTCTTGCCGGCCACCTTGAACGATGTAGAACCGGCACGCTTGCCGAGGCCCTGGCTTACCACGTGCTCAAGTATGGTCTGTATCTCGCGCAGCGTCTTCTCCTTGCAGATGCGCGCCTTTATCACTTCTGGCGGAAACTCGGCTATCACCTCGCCGTCTTTTACAATCTGCTTTACGAAGCGCGGGCGCATCATTGTGCCGTTGTTGGCTATGGCATTATAGAATGTGAGCGTAGATATCGGCGGCACCTGTGTCTCGTAGCCGATGCTCATCCACGGTAGCGCCGTCTTGCTCCAGTTGACATACTGGCCCTTGCCGTTCTTCTTCGGCATGCGGATTTTCGGTGCTGCGTATCCGACGATCGGAAGATGCAGGTCGGTGCGCAGGCCGAGGCGGTCGATGCCTTCAACAAACTTCTCCGGTTTGTCATGATAGAACTTGTCTATTATCCGGCTTACGCCGATGTTAGAACTGTATTCGAGTGTCTGCGGCAGCGTCAGCATCTGATAGCCTCCGCGGTGCCAGTTGTGGTCGCGCATCTTTGCTCCGTACATGTCCCATATACCATTGCCTGTGTCCACCTTGTATGTAGTGTCAACCACTCCGTCGTCGAGCGCAACCATTATTGATGCCGTCTTGAACACCGAGCCCGGCTCGAGCAGGTCTGACACGGCGCTGTTCTTTATCTCGCGGTATTCGCCGTCGGCACATTTCGTCATGTTCACGATGGCCTTCACGTCGCCCGTCTTAACCTCCATGACAATGGCCACGCCCACGTTGCCGTTGATCTCTTTCAGCTCGTCGATAAGCGCGCGCTCGGCAAGGTCTTGCATGCCCACGTCTATTGTGGTTACGATGTCGGCGCCGTTGACAGGCTCGCGCGTGGTGATGCTAAGATACTTGTTCATCACCTTCCTGCGGCTTATTTTTCCCATCTTTCCGCGCAGAATGGTGTCGTAATATAGCTCAAGTCCGCAACGTGCCGAGTCCTTGTCGCCATACATGTCGCCAACAGTTCTCTGTGCCAGCGAGCCGAACGGACGCTGACGTGCGTTGTATGTCTCTACATGGAATCCGCTCTTATATTTAGAGAGGTTGAACACCGGCAGTTTCTTAACCTCGGAATATACGTCGTAGCTTACGCGGTATTTCCATATAGGCCAGTGCTGGCTCTTCTTCTTGCGTCCCTTCTCGAGGTCTTCCTTAAACTTGGCTGCCGATTTCTCGGGGAATATCTCGTGCAGGCCCATGCAGATGCTGTCGAGTTTCACCTGCCACAGCGAGTCTTTCTCTTCGCCGCCGGCCTTAAAGTCCATAAACAGGCGGTATTCGGGCAGCGAGCTTGCCATGAGGCGGCCGTCGCAGCTGAGGATGTTGCCTCTTACGGGCTTCATGTCAACGCTGTCTTTCTTCAGTCGTGAAGCCACTTTCAGCCAGTAGTCGCGCTCCACGGTGGCAATGCACATGGCCTTGCCTATGATTATTATTCCTATCACAACCATCACGTAGGCTATGATTTTATATCTCGGAATTATCTTTTTTCTGTCGAACTTATTGCTCATTTTCGGGTACGTTTATTATGTAAGGTGGTTGATTGGCTATGTGCAGTATGCTGTCTTTGTTGTTCTTCAGCATCTCCAGCACATTGCTCTCGCGGCACATTTCGGTCAGCTCGCTCGAGCTTGCCAGTGCCTTGAATTTTGCATCTTTAAGTTGCTCGTTCAGCTCGTTTATCTCGAGCATGTCTTTCTGGCAGCTGTATCTGTTGGACACATATACCAGCGTGAACGCTGCTATGAGCACTATCACCCAAATCTGTTTCTTCAGCATCTCGGTAGACAGAAAGTCGCCTCCGAGAATCTTGCGCAGCGTAAAGTTGGCCGACTGAGGCCTTTCTTCCTCTATGGCCTGCTCTCTCATCACTTGTTTAAACAGTGACGGTTTCTCCTCATTCTCGTTCTTTCCGGGGCCGTCGTCACCGGCCACTCCGTTCATCTTCTTTTCCAAATCTTCTTTTTCAGTCATCTTTCTTTTCAGCTATTCTAAGTTTTGCACTTCGGCTTCTCGGGTTGTTTGCCAGCTCCTCGTCGTCCGGCGTTATCACTTTGTTGTTTATGAGGGTGAATGGCGTCTCTATCCGTCCGAAGAAGTCTTGCTTCATTTTCCCCTCAGGGTTGCCTGTCTTCATCACGTTCTTCACGATGCGGTCTTCAAGACTGTGATATGTTATCACCGACAGTCTGCCGCCGGGCCTAAGCAGCTCCGTTGCCGACCTTAGCATCTCCTTCAGGGCTGTCATCTCGTTGTTTACCTCTATGCGCAGGGCCTGAAAGAGTTTTGCCATGTCTTTCTTTTCGCGCTCACGCCTGAACAGGCTTTCCACGGCGCCTATAAAGTCTTGTGTGGTCTCTATCTTGTGTGCAGCGCGCGCCTTCACCAGCGCAGCGGCTATCTTTCTCGAGTTTTTCAGTTCGCCGTACAGGTAGAAAATGTCTGCCAGGCGCTCCTCGTCGTATGTGTTCACCACGTCTGCCGCCGTTGTGCCGTCGCGCTTGTTCATGCGCATGTCGAGCGGGGCGTCGAAGCGGAACGAGAATCCGCGTGACTCGTCGTCGAAGTGGTGGCTCGACACGCCGAGGTCGGCCAGCAGGCCGTCTATGTGGTCGACGCCGTAATAGCGCATCCAGTTTTTCAGATACCTGAAGTTGCTCCTAACGAAAGTCAGACGATTGTCGTTTATGATGTTCTTTTCGGCGTCGGCGTCCTGGTCGAAGCTGTACAGATGTCCGTCGGCGTCGAGACGCGACAGAATTTCGCGGCTGTGTCCGCCGCCTCCGAAGGTTACGTCAACATAGATGCCGGCCGAACCTATGTTCAGACCGTCGACGCTGTCTTTCATCAAGACAGGAATGTGGTATGTCTTTGCGGTGGTCACCATTTGCGTTATATTTGAGTGATGATTAGTTGAATTACAAAAAAAAATCCCTTGGCAGCATGTATCATACGGCCTGTCCGCCGTTGATGTCCTGTTTCATTATCTCTTCGAGCGACGCGCCAAACTCCTCCGGCTCCATGAAAGGCTTGTCGGCGTTGTCGCGGCTCCATATCTCTATGGTGTCGTCCATGCCGATAAACTTTATCTCCTGGCTAATGCCTGCCATCTTAAGGTAGCGCTTGGGGATAAGAAAACGCCCGTTGGCGTCGAGCGAAACGATTTCTGCGTCGGCCACAAACTGGCGGAATATCTGCTGATGCCTGCTGTCCCAGCGGTTAAGACGCGAACGCAGGGTTTCGGTCTGACGGTTCCATACGGATGCAGGATAAAGCACGAGGCAGGGTTGAAACACGTCCTTGCGCATGACGAGATATTCCTCATAAGAGTCTTGTAGCTCCTTGCGGAATATCGCCGGCAGAAAGGCGCGCCCCTTTACGTCGGTCTTGGCTTCTATACTTCCCAAAAATCGCATGCGTACATCTATAATAGGAATCCGGTGCCAAAGGTAAGTATTTTCCTCCACAATTCACCACAATTCACCACAAAAATGCAAATTTAATATGTTAAAGTCAATAATGCCTCCACATCAACTGCCATAACGGCATTATTTGCGCTTTAAGGGGCATGAGCTGATATAGCCGTTCGGGTATGTCTGATGCCTGTTTCGGCAGTTCATTTCTGTGGTATTTCTAATTGTTATTTCCACCTTTTTCCTTCTTCTTGAGCCTGTGGCGCATGGTTCTGACGGCTCCTTGCGATATGCCCATAATGCGTGCCGTGTTTGCGGCGTCTGTGCCTGTGGCTGATAGAAGCAGGAAAAACGTGGCATAGGCAGTTAGCTTTGTGTGGGTTTCCTCTATCATTCTCACCTCGTCGGGCATCTTAGCCCTAAGGTATTCTACAACGGCCTCAAAGTCGTCTTTGCTCCATCTAGACACGTTTCCATCGAGTTTTACGCTGTCATACAGATCTTTTCCGCGGTCTAGTATCGCGCTTAGGCGTGCCTCGCCCTGCTCAAGCTTCTTTCTAAGCCGTTCAATTTCCTTTTTGTCGCCCCGGCTCGTGCGCTCCGCATTCTCAAGTTTGCGCTGATATTTGTCCGTCTCCTTGCGTATTTCGGTTATCTGACGGCGCGTTCTGTTGGCGCGTCTGCGAAACAAAACCACCGATGAAATGGCGAAAAACAGCAATGCTGATGCGGAAATGATGATAATCATTCCGATGCGGTGGCCTGTTCTTTCATCCTTTTTCATGTTGTCGTATTCGTTTTGCAGCGAAAGCATTTCTTCTGTCTTTTTTCTTGCCAGTGCGCTGTCCTGCATGATTTTTTCTTTTTTATGAAATATGTTGGCTTCTTCCGGGCGGTTCTCTTCTTCCGCTTTTTCCGCCATAAACTGGTAAATTTCAGCCTTTTCATCGAAGTTTGCTCCTTCTAAAGCCTTGGCTAAGATGGTGTCACATTCTTCTGTTTTCCCTCTAGCATAGCAGACCTTTGCCAGGTTGATACGGGTAGTAGGCACATCAAGCAGATTGAAAGCCTGTCTAAACAACGGTTCAGCTTTCTTATATTCTCCATATTCATAAAAAATATATCCGATGTTGGTCATGTATGCAACACGTTCAACTTTTGACGTAATTCTTTTTAAGTGCCGAAGAATCTTTGTAAAATAATATGACGCACTATCTTTATTCCCTTTGTAATAGAATATTGTTCCTATATGATTATATGCTAAGCATTTCCAGTTTACATTGTTGTGCTTTTGTGCATGTCCTAGAGCTTTTTTAGCATATTTCATACTTAAGTCATAAGCATTTGCCTCCAAGTTTATGTAAGACATGTTAATGTATATATAATAACGAAGCCAAGGAATGCCTATTCGTTCTTCTAAATTTTCTGCTTTTTTCATGTAATACATGTTTTGTTCCTTATTACCTCTCTCAAAGGCATTTATACTTTTATAATAGTAAGCGCGTGCGAGTTCGTTTAAAACTCCTGTTTTTTCATAATATCGTATGCTGTTATCTAATAAAGAATCGTTTTTCTGTTCAATATCCTTACCTATGTTGATATGCGTTTTAATGATGCCGTAATATGCTCTTTCTTTATCGTTTTTTATATCCTTTAATTTTATGCCTTTAATTAAGGCAAATGCAGTGTCATATTGTTCGGATATAACTAAAGAGTCTATTTTTTTCAACTTGTCAATGGTTTTGTCTCCATTCCAATTTTTACAACCTGTTACGGTTATCAGCAATAAAATGAAGTATATGTATTTCATAATAATATTTGTTTTTTGTGTTATGCAAATGTATAAATAAACTCCATAACAATAAATATCCTTTCTCCTTTTTGTTAAAGGCGTTACATTTTGGCCTTGTATGATGATGTTGCTGTGTTTTCCTTCTTCTTGAGTCTGTGGCGCATGGTTCTGACGGCTCCTTGCGATATGCCCATAATGCGTGCCGTGTTTGCGGCGTCTGTGCCTGTGGCTGATAGAAGCAGGAAAAACGTGGCATAGGCAGTTAGCTTTGTGTGGGTTTCCTCTATCATTCTCACCTCGTCGGGCATCTTAGCCCTAAGGTATTCTACAACGGCCTCAAAGTCGTCTTTGCTCCATCTAGACACGTTTCCATCGAGTTTTACGCTGTCATACAGATCTTTTCCGCGGTCTAGTATCGCGCTTAGGCGTGCCTCGCCCTGCTCAAGCTTCTTTCTAAGCCGTTCAATTTCCTTTTTGTCGCCCCGGCTCGTGCGCTCCGCATTCTCAAGTTTGCGCTGATATTTGTCCGTCTCCTTGCGTATTTCGGTTATCTGACGGCGCGTTCTGTTGGCGCGTCTGCGAAACAAAACCACCGATGAAATGGCGAAAAACAGCAATGCTGATGCGGAAATGATGATAATCATTCCGATGCGGTGGCCTGTTCTTTCATCCTTTTTCATGTTGTCGTATTCGTTTTGCAGCGAAAGCATTTCTTCTGTCTTTTTTCTTGCCAGTGCGCTGTCCTGCATGATTTTTTCTTTTTTATGAAATATGTTGGCTTCTTCCAGGCAGTTCTCTTTTTCCGCTTTTTCCGCCATAAACTGGTAGATTTCTGCCTTTTCCTCGAAGTTCGCGCCTTCTAAAGCCTTGGCTAAAAGGGTGTCACATTCTTCTGCTTTTCCTCTTGCATAGCAAACCTTTGCCAGGTTGATGCGGGTAGTGGGCACATCAAGCAGATTGAATGCCTGTCTGAACATCGGTTCAGCTTTTTCGTAAAGTCCTTTCTCGTACCAAATTAGTCCAATGTTATTCAAAAACATTGACGACATTTCCTTGTCGTTGATTTTTTCAAGCAACGGGATTATTCTTGACATATACGATTCGGCACTGTCTTTTTTGTTCATGAAATAATAGCATGAAGCGGTTTTGTCTAAAGATACGCACATCCATATGGTGTTATTGCGCTTTTCTGCATTTTCGAGTGCTTTTAGTGAATATCTTAATGCTGTTTTATAGTTTCCGGATTCTAAATTTACGTGTGAGAGGTTGATATAAATATATTGTCTAAGGCTTGGGTCGGACGAGCGTTTTTCTTCGCTTTCCGCTTTTTTCAATAGAATCACGCCGTTTTCAAAGTCTCCTCTGTCTAACATACACATCCCTTTATAGTAATACGAGCGGGCTAAATCGGTATGATTTTTTGTCTTTTCAAAATATTTTATACTGAAATCTATTAACGAGTCGTTAGAAAGTACTTTCCCTAATGTGTTATATGCCTTTGTTAACAGCAGGCAATATTTGGCTCTGGCATCAGCGCCTGTTAGACTTTTTCCGTTTATTCTTTCCAATAACATAATAGCCTTGTCTGTATTTCCTGCTTGTAAAAGCGAATCGGCATTTGACAATATCTTTTCTGCCTTATTGTTGTTGTCTGTGCAACTAATCATAAGGGGCAAAAGTATCAGTATAAATATAAGTTTCTTCATCTGTCTGTTTCTGTTTTTCTAGCATTGCAAAGATAAATAAAATATGATTATTTCATTTTATTATTGCTTGTGTTTGTTGCTTTGCTGTGGTTTCTAACGTTACATTTTATGCTTTGTCTGAATTTTTAGAGTTGGTGTAATGTCTTGAAAATCAGTAGCTTCTGATATATCAAGCGCCCGAAAAACATGTAACGCATGATATGAAGATTAAATGGAAAATTTAAACGTGCTGTGTGCACTTTGATTATATTTGCGTTGACGAATCTAAATTTTAAACTTAAATTATTTTTATTATGAAACAAAAAATTTTTATTTTGGTGCTGTCAATTATTTTTGCGCCGGCAGTATGGGCACAGGATGTAAAAGCTGAAATGCAGAATGTAAAGGATAACAGTAATAATAGCTTTATTGACAGAATGATGCTTAACCTTGACTTTGGCACGGCATTATACAAGCAGAAGGAAAGACAAGTTATGTCGTTTGGGGCTGATTTGGGATTTAAAATAACCAAAAAGTTTTATATGTTTGCAACGGCGGAAAGAATGCTCGCTCTATACGACAATCCGGAAAACTCATATCTGAGCACAACAAATTTAGGTGGCGGCTTAGGATATACTCTTGGACGCGTAGGATATATTGATATTGACCTTTACGGAAAGGTTGGCGCCTCTGTGGGGCATACAGACTGGAAAAACGTAACTTATGACGCACGGCTTATGTTCAGGATAAAAAGATGCAAGCTGATTAACGTTAATGTCAGTATAGGCTATCGCCACATCAATTCGCGCACGGCAGGCATCGACAATTATAACGGCGTGTTCGGGACGATAGGCTTCGGTTTCTGATATGGATAGAGGCGTTGGAATTTACCGTGGACGGTTATAACGTTCAGGCGGCTTTGCGCATTAGCAGGTGCAAGGCCGCATCTGTGCTGATGTCCGTGGCTTAAGCCCTTGTCGCACTTTATGTTTTTATAGAAAAGCATGGCATACGCATTATGCTCAAATTATTCATTTCCGCTTTGAGCCCCAATCGGTTATTACGATTCGGTCTGTATTTTTGCTTTATGTTGAGCGGCTTTTTGTTGGCTTTTTGCAGGCATAGCGGACTATGTCAAGATAAAGCGAACAAAAAGACACCAATAGAAACAAAAAGGCTGGCTGAAAGCATGAATACACAAAATTGATAAAGCTATGTGCGGTCTAATGATCGATTGGGGTTTAATTTTTAGCGATGTAAGATTGTCGGTGCAGGTAAAAACTTATGACAAAATATTTTTTCAATCTAGAAAACGAATGTGTAACGGATGTTAAATTTACAGCATTAAACAAGTATGTGCGTTAACTTTTGTTTGTAATTAGATGGCTAGAATAGCCTGAAAAGTCTGATTTTTGTGTCTAAAAGCAGCGTTTTTATGTTGTAGATGCACTGCTTTTGAGTCGTAAACGGCCCACTTTTGCACCGTAAATGGCAGAGTAATATTTTTTAACTCTCCGTCTTTTCTGGTTTAAATGGTGTAAGTTTCTGTGTGTCAGTGTATTATCGTGAAAGCGTAATTTTTACCATTTTCTGCGCCAAATCACGTGTCAGCGCAGAGCATCGCTGTTCTGAGAGCGTCAACTGTCATGCGTTCTGTAGTTTTTCTTTACAAAATGCAGTCATTCGTTGTGGCTGTTCTGATGTGTTATGGTGGGTTGCGTTGCCATGCATAGTTGCGCTTGCGTGTGCTCTTGTCTGCTTCCGCCACATTATTTAATAGGCATGTGCGCCTGTTGTGAGGGTGGGGCGCACTAGCTTTTGTGTCATATATATTACATTGTTTGGCATGTCTGTTTTTGTTTTTGTTTGATTTTTATACGTTTTTTGTTACAAAAGTGAGAAAAAACCAATATTTTTCCATAAAATAAGTATGTTTTTGAAAAACTTGAATTATTTTTGCATTGAGTTAGTATCGAAAGCATGAATAGTATCACAGAGAAAACGATTGACATCAGCGATATTCTTAGGGGTAAAATGGGCAGCAAGGCTAAGTTTGTGCCCTCGCCGCTGGTAAAATGGCTTAAGCATATCGTACATCAGGACGAAGTCAACAAATATCTTTGGGACAGCAGACATCTCACCGGAGTAGAATGGCTCGAGGACTGCATGCGTTATCTTGACATGACGCTCGAGATTGTAGGCAAGGAGAACCTGCCCGACAAGGATGACGGAAAGCTTTACACCTTTGTGAGCAATCACCCTCTCGGCGGAGAAGACGGTGTTGCGCTGGGTGCCGTTATCGGCCGCCATTATGACGGACGTTTCCGCTATTTGGTAAACGACCTGCTGATGAACCTTCCGGGGCTTGCTCCGCTGTGCATACCTATAAACAAGACAGGCTCGCAGAGCCGCAGCTTCCCGGCCATGGTCGAGGCCGGCTTCAGGAGCGACAACCACATGCTGATGTTCCCGGCGGGCCTTTGCTCGCGCAGGATCAACGGAGAGATACGCGACTTGCCATGGAAGAAGACGTTCATAACGAAGAGTGTGGAGACCCACCGCGACGTGGTGCCCATACATTTCGGCGGGCGCAACTCTGACTTCTTCTACACTTTGGCCAACGTCTGCAAGGCCCTTGGCATAAAGTTCAACATAGCGATGTTGTTTCTGGTCGACGAGATGTACAAAAATGTGCACAAGTCGTTCCGCATAGCCATCGGAAAGCCTATTCCCTGGCAGACTTTCGACAAGTCCAGAACACCGGCGCAGTGGGCGCAGTATGTGCAGGACGAGGTCTACAAACTATAATGAAACAGGTTTAAAACAGAGATACTTCAACAAATAAACCTCTTAATTTTTTATAAGATGGAACAAGAGATTATCCAGCCGATTGACAAAGAACTGCTTAAAAGTGAGCTTACGCTTGAGCGTCAACTCAGAATGACTAACAAGAGTAACAATGAGATTTATGTTATAACGGCTCACAACTCGCCCAACGTTATGAAGGAAATTGGACGTCTGCGCGAGATTGCGTTCCGCGAGGCAGGCGGCGGCACAGGCAAGAGCATGGACATCGACGAGTTTGACACGATGGACAACTGCTACAAGCAGCTTATCGTGTGGAACCCCGAGGCTGAGGAGATTATCGGCGGATACCGCTATCTGCTTGGAACTGACGTTGAACTTGACGAAAACGGGCAGCCCATACTTGCTACGGGACACATGTTCCATTTCTCTGATAAGTTCATGAAGGACTATATGCCGCAGACCATTGAGCTGGGACGTTCGTTCGTATCTCTCGAATATCAGAGCTCTAAGATGGGGGCAAAGAGCCTCTTTGCGCTCGACAACCTGTGGGACGGACTGGGAGCGCTCACCGTGGTGATGCCCAACGTGAAGTATTTCTTCGGCAAAATGACCATGTATCCATCATACGTGCGCAAGGGACGCGACATGATCTTGTACTTCCTTAAGAAGCATTTCAACGATCCTGACAATCTCATCATACCGATGAAACCGCTGAAAATAGAGACCGACGAGAAGGAGCTTGAGCAGCTGTTCTGTGAGGAATCGTTCAAGGACGACTACCGCATACTCAACCGCGAGGTGCGCAAGATGGGCTATAACATCCCGCCGCTGGTGAACGCATACATGGGTCTGAGTCCTACGATGAAGATGTTTGGCACAGCCATCAACTATGGTTTCGGCGATGTTGAGGAGACGGGCATACTTATTGCCGTCGACGAGATACTCGAGGAGAAGCGCATACGCCACATCGACTCGTTCATAAAGGAGCATCCTGAGGCTCTGAACATTACTTCGGGAGCCAACAAGATAATATATAAGGAGAAATAAAATCTGATATTATACATACACATTAAAATTCCTGTCGTGAGACTTTAGCCGTGTTTAGGTAGTCTGACGGCGGAATTTTTTTATGTCTTGTTTTATGTAGCCTGCATGCGTCGCTGTGCCTGTTGGCTGTTTTGTGTTTTGGGTTGTTGGGCGTATAGCTCTTTCTTTCGGGCCTGCTCGTTCTTGTAATAATGACTTACGTCTTTGTCTTATTATTGGTTTTGCATGGTCTTCAGCACATATCCCTTTCTTATAATGGCCTCTATGCTTAGTGCGGCGTCGCTCTTCAGTGCCCTGCGCAGATATGTTATCTGCACGTTGAGCGCCATGGGGTTAGAGTAGGAGTCGTCGCCCCACACTTCTTTCAGCAGCACTTCGCGCCCTACAACCTTGTTCGGGCTGTCGGCAAGAATGCGCAGCAGTTCTGCCTGCCGGCTGGTGATAATCACCTTCTCGTTGCCGTGTCGAAGCTCGTTGAGCTCGTAGAAAAACAGCGTTGAGCCTATTTTTATTGCCGTGGCGTCGTCGGCAGCCTTGGCGGGCGGCTGCTTCATCTCGTAGATCATGTTCTTCATAAACTCGTGCCTTATGGCGTTTATGCGGCGCTGAATCATTATCGTCTTGATCTGATACATCATGCAGAAGCCCAGTATGACGAGCAATGCGATGCTTGCGGCAAGCTGCTGGCTCATCAGCATAAGTATATGTGATGCCGGTACGTGGACGGTCATTTCAACGGCCTCCATTTCAAGCGGATTGGTCGAATATCTCACGTGCAGCGTCTTGCTTAGTCCGCCGCTCACGCTGAATGCCGGCTTTATCATGCACCGGTTTGTCTTGACAAACCTGAAACTGTCTGTTTTTATGCCTTCGGCAGCATACAGCAGCGAGTCGAATATGTTGCGGTCGAACCGCTTTTCCTGAGAGGCCATGTATCTCGATGTCAGTTCCACGCCTTCAGTCATGTCAATGTTCCTCACCTTCAGCTGCTTTTTTGTGTCGGGCAGGGTGTATCTTATCGTAGATTTCACCTGTCTGTCTTTTTCTTTTGTCTTCTTTGTGCTCTGGTCGATCTTCAGCACAATCTGCATTCTTACGTAGCTGCTGTCGTCTTTGCCGTCCTCTTGTTTGTCAATCCTTATGTCCTTTTCTTCTTCAAGCGCCTTGGTGCAAGCCTGCTTCAGCTCTTCGGCCTTAACCGTGCTGCTTTGGTTGTAGAGCCAGTAAGCCTGCATGGCGAATATTGCAGTCATCGCCACGATGCTTATAGTCCAGACATGTTTTATCCTTCGGTTCATCTTGCGGTTATGTTTTGTTTACGGATTTGCCTTCGAGCCTTGCGCCATATTGCCGTCCGTGTCATGGCGTGGCAATGTGTATGCAAATATAGTAAATAAAGGTGAACTGCGTGGCTGCGATAATATTTTAGTAATATTCCCGGTAATACGCAAGTAATAGAAATGTGCCTTTTCATCGGTCTGCCTTCGTTAATTTTGCGGCATTAACCAAAACTTTTGTTACCATGAGACGAATTATATCCATATCTCTTCTCGCTGTCAGCGCAATGTTGGGCAGCGCACAGACTAACATCAATGTGTTTACGCCTGAAGACCTTCAGCCCGGAAAGCCGTGCGACACTCTGCGCTACGTCATAACTTATGACATGGCCTATGTTGAGGACACGCTGCAAGTGCCGATGAAGGCGGCTCACGAAACGATGCTGCTCGAAACGGGGCGCAAGGTTACAGCTTTCTACAGCTACGACGCCTTCAGAAGCGACTCAATCAATGCCGGACTTCTAAGCCGTGGCGCCACACAATACAGCGTTCTCGGCCGAATACCGTGGCGGTTGTATGCCAATTATCCCGAAACGGGGCGCTCGTCGTTCACCGAAAAACTTGGTCTCGACCGCTTTGTCTGCGTTGAAAGCGTGGAAAAACCGCAGTGGCAGCTTTGCCCCGACAGCTCCGCCACCATTCTTGGCTATCCTTGCAGGCTTGCCACAGCCAGCTATAAGGGCCGCCTGTGGAGCGCATGGTATGCCGAGGACATACCTCTCTACCATGGGCCGTGGAAACTCTGCGGACTACCCGGACTCATATTGCGCGCTTACGACAGCCAACGTCATTATGTGTTTGATGCGATAGGGATAAAGACTGCCGATGAGCCGCGCCTCATATACTATAAAGGTGAAGGCTATGAGGAGGTTAACCGTAAAGATTTGGATGGCCTTTATCGACGTTATTATTCTGATCCTGTAGGATATATGACTGCCGGCGGCAAGGTGACGGTAAAGATGCAAGACCGTAGCGGCAAGTCAGTTGCTCCGCCAAAGGGTGTTCCGTATAATCCGATAGAGCGATAGTCAGGTTGCCAAAGGGCGTCTGCTGTCAGCCGTTGTAAAGCTGTTTGCTATGAAAGGAATAGTCAGAATGTTTATTACATTGCTGTTGCTGCCGTTCAGTCTGTATGTTTCGGCACAGCAGTCGGTTACGGGTGTTGTTGCCGACTCAGCCACACATGATCCGCTGCCCATGGCTGCGGTAACGCTGATGCGTGGCGGAAAGCCGGTGGCATTTACCAATGCAGACGACAAGGGAGCGTTCTCCATTGCCGTAAAAGCCGGCGACAGCCTTTCGGTGAGCTTTCTCGGTTACCGCAAACACACGGTAAGGGTGAGTTCGGGGCAGCATGTAAGCATACAGATGGCGCCCGAAGCGTTTGAACTTAGAGAAGTTCAGGTGAAGAGCGGACGCATAGCCGGACTGAGAGACACCATAAGCTACGACCTGTCGAAGTTTGCCGACAAGCGCGACAACTCGCTGAAGGATGTGCTGAAGAAACTTCCCGGAGTGGATGTCGATAAAAACGGCAAAATAAGTTTCAACGGAAAGGATATCAGCCGTTTTACCGTTGAAGACTTAGACCTGACGGGCGGACGCTACGACAGACTGAATGAGACGCTGAAGCCCGAAGATGTTGACCGCGCGGAGGTGATACAGCACGACCAGCCCGTGAAGGCTCTGCGCGACAAAGTGTTCACCGACGACGTGGCAATGAACATAAAGCTCAAGCCCGGAGCACGCGACAAATGGATGGCAACGCTACGGCCTGCCGCAGACGTGGTATTTCCGCTGAAAGGCACAGAACCCATGGGCGGGGCCGATGTGCTGCAGATTGGGCGGAAACGGCAGAGCCTGTATGATGCCGAATACGACCGTTCGGGCCGCGACCTCAGCCGCAGCAACGACGTGCTTGCCGTTGGCGGCACCACGGGATATGGCTCAGGGGCAGATGTTCCGCAGTGGTTGGCTCAGCCGGAGCTTGCCGCACCCATTGACGACAACCGCCTGCGCTTCAACCGTTCATACAGTCTGAACGTGAAGCACACGGCAAAGACTGTCAAGGGAAGCGACTGGCGCATCACGGCGGGATACGCACACAGCAACGAGGAGCAGACAACCTCAAACACATCGTCATACTATTTAGGCGGTTCCGCCGTTGAAACTACCGATGAAACCGACTATTCTTGCATAAAACGCGATAATGTCTACGTGGATTTTACAAGTACGCTGAACGACGAAAAAGTCTACGGCAACGAGTATTTCCTGGCAGAAGCCACAAGGCGTGAGGGTGTTTCGCACATTGAAGGAACAGCACAAGGCATCATAGCGCAGACGGTGAAAACGCCCGAAATGCGCCTTTTGAACGATTTTTCGCGCCTTTTTACGCTCGGCGACAACACTCTTACGGTGCGCTCGACGGCAGATTTTCATTACGCTCCGTTCTCGTTGACCGTTGACGGCACTACGGAAGAACTGAAAAATCTGCTTTGGCATACCGACAACAGCGCTGAAATGGTTTTGCCCGGCAGATATTTCACGCAGAAATATAAGGTGGGTTTCGCCATAGAACACCTCAACCTGCGCGGACGAAACACCTCAGTGGAAGTTTACGCAACGCCCGGAGTCGAATACAGACGCGGCAGACTGAGGCTCAATTTAAGCTTGCCCGTAAGATGGCAGCGGCTTACGGCGCAGAACAGAAACCTGCTTTATGCGTCGCCGTCGCTCTATCTCAGCCTCAAGACCGGCATGCGCAGCGAACTGACTGCATGGGGAGAATATGCGATGAAACCGGGAGAATGGAACAATTTTGTGCTCGATGAATACGCCTTCGACTACCGCACAACTTACGCAACGTGCGGCATTGTGCCCGTAGACCGCACCTTGAGCGCATACATAACTTACGACTATAAACGCTCCGTGAAAGAACTCTTCTGGTCGTTTACGGCTAGTTATAGCCATACACGCAGCAACCTGATGACCGACATGGCCATAGCCGACGGCCGATACAGATATTATGTTGCCGAAAGAGACAACAGCCGGCAGTCGGCCTTCGTAAAAGCACAGGTGTCAAAGGGCTTTTTCGGTCTGCACTTAAAGACGCTCCTTGCCCTGCAGTATGCCTATTCGGAGGGCGGACTGCTGTCGATGTCGACCATAACAGGCTACAGGGCACACACCTTTACCATGTCTCCCGAAGTAACTTTCTCGCCGTCTTTCGGCACATTTTATTACGCGGGACAATTCACCGTGAACGGGATGAATACCGATGAAACCGCACAAAATATGCTGTTCTGCTGGCGCCAGAACCTTTCTTACACGCAGACGATAGGCAACGTAGACATAACATTATCGGCCGTTCACTACCGCAACGAACTGCAGTCGGCTCAGACCGTCAACACACTGCTTGCCGATGCCGGTGTTGTGTGGCGCCTGAAGAAGGTTAGGCTGCAAGCCGAGCTGCGCAACATCTTTAACAGGCGCAACTATGCCGTTACATATTACGGCAGTGCGTCGTCGTCGACCACATACTACAACCTGCGCCCTCGCGAGATAATATTGAGCGCGCAGATAAGTCTTTAGCCGCTTGGCTACATGGTGAGGCAACGCATACAGATATTTATATTAACTTAACATTTGCCTAACTTCTCGTCGGCTGTCTGCCGTATGTGGTGCAGCTTTTTGCCTGTCTTTGTTGTGTTGTGTAACAACTTGATATTCAATGTGTTGTAAAAGACTGTCTTTTAGCTTGCAAAACGTGGCCTTTTGCCTTGTAAAAGCATACCTTTTACGATGCGAAAGCTATCCTTTTGCAATGCGGCTGATGAAGAGCGGAAAAATAAAAGTGTGCCAAACGAAATCCAATTGTTGCAGAATGTTAAAACAAATACCTCCATATCTGCTGCAAAAAATGTTGCAAAAGATATGGAGGCAGAATGTGTTTATCGCGTCAGATAACCCTTACCGGTTGTCATGCTTATACAATCGGCAGACTTATTCCGTTGATTTTCTGATAGATGTCGAGCGCATACACGTCGGTCATGCCGCTGATATAGTCGATAACGGCCATGATGCGCGTTTCGAGGTCGGGCGCGCTGATGTCATACTGGCTGCTCACGCGGCTGATGAGCTGGCGCGAGTAGAACCGCTGCGGATTGACAGCCGCCTCGGTCATGACCTCCATCAGGCTGTCCATAATCTTAAAACCGCTCAGTTCGACGTCAAGCACAGGCTTGCTCTTGTAGATTCGCTTTTTCGAAAGTTCGGTGCAGTTGCGGTAAGCCTTAACCAGTCTGTCGTCGATGCTGTCGATAAGACTGCCGCTGAACTCGCCCCTCATAATTTCGTCCTCGTGCCTCATGAACGCGTCAACGCATGCCCTTTCGAGCGCGTTGATAACGCAGGCCCTCATGTATATCACCTTCTCGTTGTCGTCGGTTATCTCCTCGTCGTGAATCCTCTGCATGATATGATTTTGTCCCATTTCATCGAAGAAATCCAAGAAAAGCCGCTTTGTCTCCTCATACGTTACAATCTTCAGCTTGTGGGCATCCTCAATGTCCATAATCTCGTAGCAGATGTCGTCGGCAGCCTCTACAAGATACACCAGCGGATGGCGCGCATACTCGGCAGGACAGCCGTCGGCCGACTTGCGTATGATGCCGAGGTCGTCGGCAATGCGGCAGAATATGTCGGCTTCGGTGCTGAAAAATCCGAATTTACCGTGCCCCTTTTCCGCCAGAGCTGACGCAAAAGGATATTTCACGATAGACGCAAGCGTGGTGTAAGTCATCACGAATCCGCCGTCGCGGCGCCCTTTGAAGCGGTGAGCAAGCAGGCGGAACGCGTTGGCGTTACCCTCAAAGTGAGTGATGTCGTTCCACAGTTCGGGGCTCAGCCTGTCTTTGAGATAAGCCCCCTTGCCCTCGGTGAAGAACGTCTGAATGGCCTTCTCGCCGGAGTGTCCGAACGGAGGGTTGCCCATGTCGTGCGCCAGACATGCCGTGCTTACTATGGTGCCGATCTGCGTGAACAGCGTATCGGCCAGTTCGGGCCTTGTTTTCATAACGCAGTGGGCCACGTCGTTGCCGAGCGACATGCCCACGCTTGCCACCTCCAGGCTGTGAGTGAGGCGGTTATGTACGAAAATGCTGCCCGGCAGCGGGAACACCTGAGTCTTGTTCTGCATGCGGCGGAACGGCGCAGAGAATATCAGCCGGTCGTAGTCGCGCTTAAACTCAGAGCGGTCGTCGTGCCTTATGGCGTGGCGCGACTCCTGTCCGAGTCTTTTGTTCGATATAAGTTGTTTCCAGTTCATCATCTTTCTGCAAAATAAGGCCGTATGCACAATACGGCGGTTAGCTGCGCAAAAGTAATCTAAAAATGGCTAAATTCTTTCTTTTTAGCGCTAAAAATACAATTATGTAAATATAAATAGCTATTTTTGCACACAAATTAAAATAACGTAACCGGCAGCATGCCAGCTGTGGGCTGGCTGATGTCGGCATGTGGCGTCAGGCCTAGGCATGCGCCGTTAAAACCTAAAAAGCAGAATAAGACTATGATACCCGTAAAAGTAATCAACAAAGGGCACCAGCCGCTTCCGGCATACGCCACGGCACAGAGTGCAGGTATGGATCTCAGGGCAAACATCGACGCCCCGATAACGCTGCGCCCCATGGAGCGCAGACTGATACCCACGGGCCTCTACATAGCCCTGCCCGAAGGCTACGAGGCACAGGTGCGCCCGCGCAGCGGACTGGCCTTGAAGCACGGCATAACGGTGCTTAACACGCCGGGAACGATAGACGCCGACTACAGGGGCGAGGTGATGGTGCTGCTGATAAACTTTTCAGACACCGACTTCGTGATCAATGACGGCGAACGCATAGCCCAGATGGTCATTGCTCGCCATGAGACGGCAGAGTTTGTCGAGGTTAGCGTGCTCGACGAGACAGAGCGCGGCGCAGGCGGCTACGGCCACACCGGAGTGAAATAACAGCAAGGTTCGCATTTCAACAATTCAGATGAACAGACTAACATCATACATCCTTGTGCTGCTTTCGGCGGCGGCTGTCATCACAGGCTGCAGCCACGGCACGGCAACAAAGACAGGCGCAGGCGGCACGGCGTCGCGCGGCATCGTGGTTCCGCCCATAAGCCATAACGACAGCATGCGCTTCAAGATATTCTATTTTGAGGCCGTCAAGCAGCAGGTGGCCGGCAACTACGACGCGGCTTACGACCTGCTGAGCCACTGTCTCGACATAAACCCCAACGCAGCAGAGGCCTACTTTATGATGTCGTCTTACAGCGGAGTGCTCTATGGCGACACCGCCGCACTTGAAGACGTTAAGAAGGCTGCCGAGCTCGACCCCGAGAACAACACCTATCTTGAGCGTCTCGGCACGGGCTACATACGCATAGGCAACCTCGACGAGGCCATAAAGGCATACGAGAAGCTGGCACACAACAGTCCGGAGCGCTCAGACGTGCTCGACATCCTTAACCAGCTGTATCTCAGAAAGAAAGACTACGACAATGTGATAAAGACCATTGAACGCATCGAAGCCCTTGAAGGCAGCAGTGAGCAGACAGCCCTGTCGAAGATGCAGGTGTACTCGCTGCAGGGCAAGAAGGAGGAAGAGTTCAATGAGCTGAAGTCGATGTCGGAGAAATATCCCAACGACATGAACTACAGGGTGATGATGGGCAACTGGCTTCTGCAGAACGGCAAGCCAGACGAGGCATACAGCCAGTATATGGACGTGCTGAAGCAAGACCCCGAGAACCCCATGGCACGCATGTCGATGATAGACTACTACAGGACTACGGGCAGCACGGCGCAGGCCGACTCGATACAGGAGACAATGCTCGTAAATCCCAAGACGCCCGTCAGCACAAAGATGATACTGATGAGGCAGGTGGTGGCAGACAACGAGAAGAACGGAGGCGACAGCACACAGGTGCTCAACCTCTTTAAGAGAATACTGAAACAGCCGCAGGAGACATCCGACATGGCCGAGCTGTATGCAGCATACATGACGCTGAAGAAGATGCCGCAGGATTCTATCACCAAGGTGCTGGAGACCGTGCTGACCATCTCGCCCGACAACGCGGCTGCCCGTCTGCAGCTGATACAGACAGTGTGGAACGAGAAAGACTTCGACAAGGTTATAGAACTTTCGCGCCAGGCGCTCGACTATAATCCCGACGAGATGGCCTTCTATTATTTCCTCGGACTTGCCTATGTGCAGAAAGACGATGACGATAACGCCCTCGAAGTGTTCAGGAAGGGCGTCAGCCAGATTGACGACGAGAGCAACCCCGACATCGTGTCAGACTTTTATGCCATCATGGGCGACATCCTTTACAGCAAGGGGCAGGAGCAGGAAGCCTATGCCGCTTATGACAGTTGCCTACAGTGGAAGGACGACAACTTCGGCTGTCTGAACAACTATGCCTACTATCTGTCGGAAACGGGCAAGAATCTCGACAAGGCCGAGCAGATGAGCTATCGCACGGTGCAGGCCGAACCCGACAACTGCACATACCTTGACACCTATGCATGGATACTGTTCAAGCAGAAAAAATATAAAGACGCGCAGCCGTATATCGACATGGCCATCAAGAACGACACTACAAACAGTGCGGTGCTTCTCGAGCATGCAGGCGACATCTACTACATGAACGGCGACGCCGGAAAGGCCCTCGAATACTGGCGCGAGGCGCTTGAGAACAGTGACGAAGAGAATAAGGTGCTTATAAGAAAAATAAAACTGAAGAAATATGTTGAGAAATAGCAGCAGGCTGTTACGCAGCCTCGTCTTTTTGGTTGTGTGCCTCGCCGTGGTTTCGTGCGGCACAAAGAAGGCCGCCATGTCCGGCGGCTCGTCTTCGTCGTCGGGCAATAACGATGTTGAAAGCATATTGGCCCGCAAGACAGACTTTCTGCGCAAGGTCTACGACAATGAAGTGTATGCACAGGCCATCTCGGCTAAGATAAAGTTCAGCATCAACACCGGTTCAAAAGATCTGTCGGTGTCGGGCTCGCTGAAGATGAAGAAGGACGACGTGATACGCATACAGCTCACTCCGCTCGGACTGATGGAGGCCGGACGCATTGAGTTTACAAAGGATTACGTGCTCGTGGTAGACCGCATCAACAAGGAATATATCAAGGCTTCATACAGCGATGTCGACTTCCTGCAGCGCAACGGGCTCGACTTCTACGCCCTGCAGGCACTGCTGTGGAATCAGCTCTTCGTGCCCGGACAGCAGAAGATAACCGACTCGGCCCTCAAGAATTTCGGCGTTACGTTCAACGATGCCGTGACCAACACGCTCGTTACGCTGAAGCGCGGCAGCATGAGCTATGTGTGGCAGGCCGACAAGACGAGCGGACAGATCAAGGCTGTGGACGTAACATACAGCAGCCCGTCGACAGGCAGTACATCAGTGAAATGCACCTATGGAACATTCAAGCCGCTCGGTACGAAGAAATTCCCTACGGACATCACCCTGATGATGAAGAGCAGCGCGGTGAAGAGAGCCAACGGCGTGGCCGTGAACATATCAATGAGCGGACTCGACACGTCGGCCGACTGGGAAACGCGCACCTCTGTGTCGGATAAATATAAAAAGGTAGATCCGCAGGACGTAATTAACAGAATCTTAAAGTTATAAATGAGAAGAATACTAATATTTCTGCTGGCATTGTCGTTGGTGGCGCCTTCGCTGGCTCAGAAAAAGCAGACAGCCAAGAAAAAGACCACGACGAAGCGCGTGGTGAAGAAGCGCAGCACGAAGAAGTCGGCCAAGACAGCCAACTATTCGAACGCCTCTATCAGGGGACTCCGCAACCAGCGCGCGAGCGTTCAGCGCAAGATAAAGGAGCAGGAGCGCCTCTTGCGTGCCAATAAGGCCGACGTAAAGAAGCGGCTCAACAACCTGATGATGATAAACAGCGAAATCGACCAGCGGCAGAAGTCTATCGACGGAATACAGAAAGACATTACCCACATTGACGGAAACATACAGCTGCTCAAGAATCAGCTCTCTACGCTCGAGCAGCAGCTGCAGGACCGCAAGGCCAAATACATAAAGTCGATGCGGTATATGGCCAGCAACCGCACCATACAGGACAAGCTGATGTTCATCTTCAGCGCCAAGAACTTTGCCCAGATGTACCGCCGTCTGAGGTTCGTCCGCGAGTATGCCGCCTATCAGCGTGCCCAGGGCGAGATGGTGAAAGCCAAGCAAAGCCAGATAGAGGCAAAGAACAACGAGCTGAAGAAGGTCAGGGGACAGAAGAACAACCTGCTCTATAAGGGACAGCAGGAACAGGCTGCGCTGCAAGGCAAGCAGGCCGAGCAGCAGCAGGTGGTGAACACACTGCAGAAGCAGCAGAAGACGATACAGACCATCATTGCCGACCAGCGCAAGAAGGATGCAGCCCTCAATGCGCAGATCGACAAGCTCATAGCCGAAGAAGTGGCTAAAGCCAAGGCAAGAGCTGAGGCTGAAGCCCGCAGAAAAGCCGCTGCCGCTGCAGCCGCCGCAAAGCGCAGGGCAGAGGAACTGGCACGCAAGAAGGCTGCCGCCGAGGCAGCAGCGCGCGAGAATGCACGCCGTGTGGCTGAGGCTAAGGCACGCGAGGAACGCCTGAAAGCCGAAGCAAGAGCAGCCGAGCGCAAGAGCGCCGAGGAGAAAGCCAGGGCAGAACAGGCCGCACGTGAGGCTGAGGCCGACCGCGTGGCAGCAGAACGCAAGGCCAAGGTGGAGGAGATGAGGCATGAGAACGAAGTGGCTCGTGCCAAGAAAGAGGCCAAGGAGGCCGTCGCCTTCGATTCGCAGGACCGCAAGCTCAGCGGCAGTTTTGAGCGTAACCGCGGCCGCCTGCCGATGCCTATCACAGGCTCTTACCGCATTGTGAGTCATTTCGGACAATATAATGTTGAAGGACTTAAGAACGTTAAGCTCGACAACAAGGGAATAAATATCCTCGGAAGTCCCGGAGCTTCGGCACGCTCTATATTCGACGGAGAAGTAAGTGCCGTGTTCGGCTTCGGCGGAACGATGGTTGTCATGGTGCGCCACGGCAGTTATATTTCAGTCTACTGCAACCTGCGCTCCGTAAGCGTACACCGCGGACAGCACGTCAGCGCCCGTCAGGCCTTGGGCGTGGTAGGCGAGGACAACATACTGCAGTTCCAGCTCAGGCGTGGAACGGCAAAGCTGAATCCTGAGTCATGGCTCGGAAGATAGCCATCGTACTAATGCGATAATATTTAGTAAGACACGGCCGTTGCGGCGGTCTGCCAACAAAGCCGAGACACATTTTTGTCAGATAATTTTCTGTCTGGCGTTTGTGTGTCGGCTTGTCGGTCTTGCCGCCGTGCGCAGTGTCCGGATATTTTTTTAATAAGCCAGAAAAATATTATTTAAAATTATCTGAAAAGAAAAATTTTGATTACTTTTGCGAAATAATAAGGTGTAAGGACATATGGAAGATGAACTTAGAATAATTATAAGCGGAGGCGGCACCGGAGGCCATATATTTCCGGCTGTTTCGATAGCTAACGCAATCAGGGCAAAGTATCCCGAAGCTAAAATACTGTTTGTCGGAGCGTTAGGACGCATGGAGATGCAGCGCGTGCCTGCTGCCGGTTATGAGATTGTAGGACTTCCTATAAGCGGCTTCAACAGAAAGAACATGCTTAAGAATGTGGTGGTTCTTTACAGGATATGGAAGAGCCAGCAGATGGCGAAGAAGATTATACGCAAGTTCAATCCAATGGCAGCCGTCGGAGTAGGCGGATATGCCAGCGGTCCGATGCTCAACCAGTGTACGAAGATGGGCATACCGTGCCTCATTCAGGAGCAGAACTCCTATGCTGGCGTCACCAACAAGATACTGTCGAAGAAGGTAGACCGTATCTGCGTGGCCTACGACGGCATGGAAAGATTCTTCCCGGCAGACAAGATTGTCAAGACCGGTAATCCCGTGCGTCAAGCCCTGCTCGACACAAAGCTGACAAAGGCTGAGGCCCTTAAGAGCTTCGGGCTGTCTGAAGACAAGAAGACCATCCTCATCGTAGGCGGAAGCCTTGGCGCGAGAACGGTCAACGAGAGCGTACTTCAGAATCTCGACATGATAAAAGAGTCAGGTGTGCAGTTTATATGGCAGACCGGGAAATACTATAACGCGTCGATAATGGCTGAACTGAAGCAGCGCGGAACGGTTCCGTCGCTTCACGTAACCGACTTTATCTCTGACATGGGCGCTGCCTACAAGGCCGCCGACCTGGTGATAAGCCGCGCCGGAGCAAGCAGCATATCAGAGTTCTGCCTCATAGGCAAGCCGGTTATCCTTGTTCCTTCGCCCAATGTGGCCGAAGACCATCAGACAAAGAACGCCATGGCCCTGGTCAACAAGAACGCTGCTCTGTATGTAAAGGACGCTGACGCTCCTGCTGAGGTGGTTAAGCTGGCGCTGCAGACAGTGAAAGACGGTGCCAGACTGAAAGAACTTAGCGAGAACATACTGAAGCTCGCGCTTCCCGACTCGGCCGACATAATAGCCAACGAAGTGGTTAAGCTCGCACGCCGCGGACACTGATGCGGAGGGTAAGTAGGCCACAGACAATAATTATATAGAATACTAAAATAAATTGCAAAAGCAGATGCAGGGCTGCAATCAGCCCTGGCGGACAAAAGTCCGTTTCTGTAGAGAATAATAAAATAATGGAACTGAAAGAGATTAAAGCTGTATATTTTGTAGGAGCAGGCGGCATAGGCATGAGCGCCATAGCCCGTTACTTCCTGCACAGAGGCGTTGTCGTTGCCGGATACGACAAAACTCCTTCTGCATTGACAACGCAGCTCGAGAAAGAAGGCATGCTTATTCATTATGAAGAAAACATCGACGAGATACCGCATGCCTGCAGAAACCAGAAGTCTTCGCTCGTGATCTACACCCCGGCCATACCGGCAGACCACAAGGAGCTGGTTTACTTCCGTGAGAACGGTTTCGACGTTGAGAAGCGCGCCCAGGTGCTGGGCATGCTCACACGCTCACACAAGGGCCTTTGCTTTGCCGGCACGCACGGCAAGACCACCACGTCTACCATGTGCGCCCACATCATGCATCAGAGCCACGTCGACTGCAACGCCTTTCTCGGCGGCATATCAAAGAATTACAGCTCTAACTACATACTGAGCAAGGAGAGCGACTTCGTGGTTATCGAGGCCGATGAGTTCGACCGCAGCTTCCACTGGCTCCGTCCGTGGATGAGCGTCATAACATCTACCGACCCCGATCATCTCGACATATACGGCACCAAGGAGGCCTATCTTGAGAGCTTCGCCCATTACTCTTCGCTGATTCAGCCCGGCGGAGCGCTCATCATACACAAGGGCCTCGAGATGAAAGCTCAGGTGCAGCCCGGTGTTAAGGTGTATGAATACAGTCTTGACAGCGGCGACTTCCATGCCGAGAATATCGTGATTGAGAACGGCAACATCTCGTTCGACTTCATCTCGCCTATAGAAACCGTACGCGGAGTGCAGCTCGGTCAGCCCGTGCCCATCAATATCGAGAACGGCATTGCGGCCATGGCCATGGCACAGCTCAACGGATGCTCAAGCGAGGAACTGAAGTATGGCATGAAGACATACCGTGGCGTTGACCGCCGCTTCGACTTCAAGATAAAGAACGACAAGATTGTCTTCCTCAGCGACTACGCACACCATCCAAAGGAAATCTACCAGAGCGCAAGGAGCATACGCGAGCTTTACAGGGACAAGAAGATAACCGTAATCTTCCAGCCCCATCTCTACACCCGCACGCGCGACTTCTATAAGGACTTTGCCGACAGTCTGAGCATGCTCGACGAGGTTGTGCTCTGCGACATATATCCCGCACGCGAGGAGCCTATCCCCGGCGTTACGTCACAGCTTATCTACGACAACCTGAAGGAAGGCGTGGAGAAGATGATGATACACAAGGAGGATGTCCTCTCGTTCGTCAAAGACAATGATTTCGAGGTGCTCGTGGTGCTCGGTGCCGGCGACCTCGACAATTATGTGCCACAGATAGAGAAAATACTTCAAGACAAGTATAAGTAAATGCATCAGAAACTTAAAAGAACCATATTCATAACGCTCGACGTGTTTCTTGCGGTTTACCTGGTGATGGCGATGACATCGTTCAATCATCCGGCAGAGACACATAGCGTGTGTACTAAGGTTACCATTAATGTTGAGGATGAAAGTACAAACGGATTCCTAAGTGCAAAGGAGGTGAAGCGCATTCTTGAGCGGAGCCGCCTTTATCCGTTTAAGAAGAAACTTGCCGACATCAACCCTCGCGACATCGAGGACAAGCTGAAGGACACGCCCTTTGTCAACACTGCACAGTGCTATAAGACAAAGGACGGCAACGTCTTTATAAGCATCACGCAGCGTCTGCCTATCGTAAGGGTGAAAAACTCGCGTGGCGACGACTATTATCTTGACGATCAGGGCGGCATAATGCCCAACTCAAAGTATACGTCAGACCTGATAATAGCCACAGGCAACATAAGCCGCTGGTATGCCCGCAACTATCTCTCTTATCTGGCCATCGAGCTGATGAAGGATGACTTCTGGAAGAATCAGATAGTGCAGATAAACATACTGCCCGACCTTGGCGTTGAGCTTGTTCCGCGCGTCGGCGAGCATATAGTTTATCTGGGCAACATCCCGCAGACAAAATATGTCAACCGCCGCAAGGCTCTTGTGCAAGGTTTTGTGCAGAAGAAGATGGATCGTCTGAAGAAGTTTTACAAATACGGACTCAGTCAGGCCGGATGGAACAAATATTCTTATATAGATCTGGAGTTTGACAACCAGATAATATGCAAAAAGAAGAAAAAGGCAGATATTTAAATAAAACAGAAACAACAAATTGATAACGTATGGCAGCAAAGGATTTTATAGTAGCAATAGAATTAGGCTCATCAAAGGTTACGGGCATTGCGGGCAAGAAGAATCTTGACGGCAGCATCTCTGTGCTCGCCGTTGTGAAGGAAGACTCTTCGTCGTTTATACGCAAGGGCGTCGTCTACAATATAAATCAGACCGTTCAGTGTGTGTCCAACATCGTCAAGAAACTGTCTGCCGCCCTCAAGTCTGAGATAGCTCAGGTGTATGTGGGCGTGGGCGGCCAGTCTATCAGAAGCGAGAAGAACGTGATAGGCAAAGACTTATTGGGCGACACCATCGTTACGCAGGAGATGGTAAACGAGCTTATGGACACCAACCGTAACATGTCTTATCCTGAACAGGAAATTCTTGACGCGGCCACACAGGAGTATAAGGTCGACAACCAGCTGCAGCTCGATCCCGTGGGCATACAGTGCAGCCGCCTTGAGGGCAACTTCCTCAACATATTGTGGCGCAAGACCTTCTACCGCAACCTCAACAAGTGTTTCGACACTGCCGGCATTGCCATTGCCGAGATGTATCTGGCGCCGCTGGCGCTGGCCGACAGCGTGCTGTCCGACTCTGAGAAGCGTTCAGGATGCGTGCTCGTTGACCTTGGTGCCGATACCACCACTGTTTCTGTTTACTATAAGAATATTCTTCGCCATCTTGCTGTCATACCTCTCGGCGGCAACAACATCACCAAGGATATCGCTTCGCTGCAGATGGACGATGAGAACGCCGAGAAGATGAAGCTGAAATACGGAAATGCTTATACTGACAACAACGAGATAGACAACACCCTGATGTTCCCCATCGATGCCGACCGCAGCATAGAGAGCCGCAAGTTTATCGAGATCGTAGAGGGCAGACTTCAGGAGATTATCGAGAACGTGTGGTATCAGGTTCCTGCCGAGTATGCCGACAGGCTGCTGGGCGGTATCATCCTTACCGGTGGAGGCTCTAACATGAAGAACATCGACATGGCCTTCAGAAACCACACGCATATAGAGAAAATACGTATTGCGAAGTTTGTTACGCAGACCATCAACTCTAACAACAACGACATCAACGCCCACAACGGCATGATGAACACCGTGCTGGGCATCCTGGCCAAGGGCGACATGAACTGCGCCGGCGAAGAGTACAGCGAGCACAGCGACCTCTTCGGTGCCGACAAGCCTAAGCCGGCTGCCGGCATGCAGGGCGGAACTCACGTACAGCAGCGCAACAACGAGGGCGTAGTGCTCACCGAAGCCGAGAAGCTGAAGATTGAGGAGATGCGCCGCAAGGCTGCCGAAGAGGCTGCCAGGAAGGAGAGCGAGCCTGAAGTTAAGCCGAAGGACGATGCCGACAAGGAAAAGAAGGGCATGAAGCCTCATGTTACAAAGCTCAAGAACTGGTTCAGAAGCCTTGTCTCTGAGGACGAATAATTATAGACATGGCTGCGCTGCTACAAACTTATAACTACGAAAAAAAATAAAGACAGAGATATGGCTGATACACATAGAATAGTGGATTTCGGTGAGCCCGAAAAAGAGAAGAGCATAATAAAAGTGATCGGAGTAGGCGGCGGTGGAGGCAACGCCGTTAACCACATGTACCGCGAGGGCATACACGACGTGTCGTTCGTTCTGTGCAACACTGACAACCAGGCACTCAACGACTCGCCCGTACCCGTGCACCTGCAGCTCGGCAAGGAAGGACTCGGAGCCGGCAACAAGCCTGCAAAGGCGCGCGAGGCAGCCGAGGAGAGCCTTGAGGACATAAAGGCAATGCTCAACGACGGCACCAAGATGGCATTCATCACAGCCGGAATGGGCGGAGGCACCGGCACCGGTGCGGCTCCTGTCATTGCCAGCGTTTCAAAGGATCTGGGCATCCTTACCGTCGGCATCGTTACCATACCGTTCCGCTTTGAGGGCGAACGCAAGATCGACCAGGCACTCGACGGAGTTGAAGAGATGTCGAAGCACGTCGACGCCCTGCTCGTAATCAACAACGAGCGCCTGCGCGAAATTTATCCGGAACTGTCTATCCTTGATGCCTTCGGGAAGGCCGACGACACCCTGAGCATTGCTGCCAAGAGCATAGCCGAGATTATCACCGTTCACGGACTGATAAACCTCGACTTCAACGACGTGAAGACCGTGCTTAAGGACGGCGGCGTGGCCATCATGAGTACAGGCTACGGCGAAGGCGAAGGCCGCGTTAAGCGTGCCATTGAGGACGCGCTCAACTCACCTCTGCTCAACGACAACGACGTGTTCAACGCAAAGAAGATATTGCTCAGCATATCGTTCTGCAGCGACAAGAACAGCAACAACGGCCTCATGATGGAGGAGATGAACGACGTGAACGACTTTATGGCAAAGTTTGGCAACGACTTCGAGATAAAGTGGGGACTTGCCACCGACCCCGAGCTGGGCAACAGGGTGAAGGTTACCATCCTCGCCACAGGATTCGGCATAGAGAATGTCGACGGCATGAACGAGCACTACAAGAAGCACTCTCAAGAGGAGAACGAACGCCGTGCTGAGGAGGAGGAGAAGGCTGCCGAGCGCCGCGCAAAGCGTGAACACTACTACGGCACCGACGGAAAGAGCTCTAAATACAAGCGCCGTCCGCACATATACATCTTCCGCCAGGAAGACCTCGACAACGACGACGTAATATCTTCTGTTGAGTCGACGCCTACATACAAGCGCACACGTCAGGAGCTTGAGGAGATACGCAACCAGTCTATGGGACAGGTAAAGAAGGCCGAGAGCGAGGACAGCAAGATACAGGGAACAATAAAGTTTGGATGATTGACAATTCATAATTCATAATTTTTAATTCATAATTAAAATGTTATTCGATCAGATAAGCAACGATATAAAAGAGGCTATGAAGGCCCGCGACAAGGTGCGTCTTGAGACCTTGCGCAACATTAAGAAAGTTTTTCTTGAGGCAAAGACTGCTCCCGGAGCCAACGACACTCTCGAGGATGCCGACGCCATGAAGATTCTTGCCAAGCTTGCCAAGCAGGGCAAAGAGTCGGCTGCCACATTCGTGCAGCAGAACCGTCAGGACCTTGCAGACGCCGAGCTGGCACAGGTCAGCGTCATTGAGGCATACCTGCTGAAGCCTATGACAGAAGAAGAGATTGAGGCTGCCGTAAAGGAAATTATAGCCCAGACAGGTGCCGCAGGCATGAAGGACATGGGCAAGGTTATGGGCGTGGCTTCAAAGCAGATGGCTGGCAAGGCCGACGGCCGCATTATCTCCGGCATCGTAAAGAAACTGCTTGCCTAAGCATTTTCTTTCTGATATAAAATAATAAATCAGCCTGAACGGACTAAACAGTCTGCTCAGGCTGATTTGTTTTTTTTGATGTACCGGCAACAGAACTTTGTTTCCATTTGCACAAAATTTTGGACAGTGTCATTAACTCCTAAAAGCAGGGCAGACGACTTTAACTACTCTAACTTTTTTAATTACTATAATTAGGTATGAGTTTCGGGACATAGTTTCTGATACTCAATGCTGCCGGATTTTTCGCTGCGCTCAACAATACGTGTATATCCGCCAGAACAATAGCCTTGCTGTTTCTCATCAATTCATGTTAATCTCTGATAACTTCCATGTGACCGAAGGGCTTAACTTTAGTAACCGTGGGTGGCACGCTCACGGTTACTAAAGAAATAGGAATCACTAGGAGTGGTGATACTTTATTAACAAAATACATTTATAAAAGTAGCACCACTTCGGGTGCACGTTCCTCATTATAGAATAACCGGGCGTGGCTTCGCTGTGCTTCGCCACACCCGGTTACAAAAGTGTAGCCCTCCGGGCTGCCTCGCCATGTTAAGTGAAAAATTAAAAACGAAAAGTGAAGAATCCAAATGCACGTGCCCGAAGGGCTGCACCTTAGTAACCGTGGGTGGCACACCCACGGATACATAAACACTAGGCATCACCCGAAGTGGTGATACTTTTATTTAAGTGAAGAACGAAGAGGGAAGAACAGGCGCAGAGCGCAATTAAGAATTAAAATGCAAAGTGCCTGATAAGAATCCACAAGGCTATTGACTTTAACTCCTAGCCAACTTGTTGGCGATAACTCCTTCTAACTCCTTTAACTACCAAAATAGAATTGCTATTGTCTTAACTCCTTAACTTCCTAACTCCTTAACTCCTATAACTTTTAACCCTTATTTAAAAAAAACTCGTCACTCGTCACAATGGCGTATAACGCACTGATACACATGGCGTTACAGTGTGACGAGTTGCGCTTTCAACTCGTCACGCTCGTGGCTCACACATCAGCCGTGATGAGTTTAGCCGGCAACTCGTCACGTTTTAACGTCTTGATTTACAGCTTGTTATGCACGGTTGTGACGAGTGATGAGTTTTTTATAAAAATAAAATTGATCCTTATGTTATGCTGCATGACTTATCACGAAGAGTCAACTTTTATCAGCGATAACCCATGTTTCGGTCAACCTAAGTCAGTAAATAGTCAACATTCTTTATTATTGCCGTTTTCATTTTTCCGATAGGCATACTTTTGCACCCTGAAAGGCCACGTTTCAGCATGCAAAAGCATACCTTTTGCATCATAGTTTGCCGTGTTTTGTAAGTTCAGTATGATAAGTTCTGCTGATAAAATTCTTAATTCTCCATTCTCAATTCACCATTTTAATTTGCTTTTTCAGTCTGTATTTGATAGTTCTCAGTGCTCCCGGAGTTATGGCCATAATGCGCTGAATGTCCTTGTCGCTGAAGCCTATGGTTATCAGCGAGAGTGCAAACAGACTGTTTGTTGTCAGCTTGCCGTATCTGCCTTCAGCCTCTCTTGCCTTTTCGGTATATTCAATTCTGAAGTATTCGATGAATGCCTCAAAGTCGTCCTTGCTCCATTTTACGGTTGTTCCGCCGTCGGCAATCTCTTTGTGCAGCCTTTTTCCGCGGCTCACTGTTTCAGCCTCATGCTTTCTGATGTCTTCAATCTTCTTTTTCAGTTTCTTTATTTCCTTTTCCCTGTCCTTTCCCGATGCCGCCATGCTCTCCATCTGCTGCGTGTACATCTCTATCTTCTCCCTGTCTTCCTCCATCAGGTTTCTTGCCCTGCTCATCTTCTTTCTGTGGTATACGGCTGCAGCTATGATGATAATTGCGAGCGCTGCGATGGCCGTTGCTGCAGCCGGCATCCATTGTCCGGCATTCTTCACGGCCTCTTCTTTCTCAATATTCTCTTGTAGCGCGAGCATGTTTTCAGTCTGTTGTCTTGCCTTCATGCTGTCTTCAGCCGCCTTGCTTCTTTCCGCCAGCTTCATGGCCTCCTTATATTCGCCCTGCTCCTTCTTTATGTCAGACATCCACGCCAGCACTTCAGCCTTGATGTCGAAGTCGCCGTCTGCTACAGCCTTTTCATATAGTCTCCATGCCTCGGCTTTTCGTCCCTTTTCCATAGATATCACTCCGAGTATAAATTCCGCTCTTGCCGTCGGCTTGGCTTTTATGGACATTAATATATATTTCTCGGCAGAGTCAAGCTTGTTTATGTTATAATAATATGCACTTACGTTAGCATAGAAGTCGGATCTTAGTTGCTTTTGTAAAGATGCTGCATATTTTAATGCCTTATTCATATAGAAATTAGAACTGTCTAGCATGGCTTTTGCACCGAAAATAGCTGACATACGATACGAGTCTTCTGCAATCCACGATTCCCTTTTCATTTCTGATGCTTTATTTAAGGCAATGTGTGCGTATGTTAAGGCCGTATTTAAGTTGCCGATTTCTAGATTGATGAAAGAAAGATTTTCTGCAATATGATGTATAAGTACCTTATTCTTGGATTTTTTTGCATGAGGTTCCCCCCTCTTTAATGAATTAATGGCCTTTTGATAATTGTTTTTATTTGTTAGTATAATTCCGTTATAGTAATAAGCTTTAGCAAGTTTTTCTGCATCGTAGTGTTTGGTGTAATATTCAATGCATCTGTTTATGATGGAGTCGGGCATAGGAGACATATATAAAACATGATTTGCTTGAGTCATCAAAAGATTATAATATGCCCTGTTGCTTTCATCCTTTAGATTCTCAACGCTGATGCTTTTAAGTATTTTCATTGCCGAATCGTTTTTTGTATGATACAGCAATGTATCTGCCAAAACGAGTTTCTGGCATGTTTCGTTGTTGTAGTTGCAGCTGCAAAGAATGAGTATTATTGCTATGGAGAATAATAAAAGCCTTTTCATTAATGTTATGTTTTTTGTTGTTTCAAAGATAATCAATTTATGTTGAAAAGCATGTGCATTTATGATGTTTTTCCTGGTGTTAATGTGTTGCCATGACATTAATCTTTTTTATAAAGTCCGCCATCCCAAAAAGTAATCATAATTGGCTTACACCGAACTTCGTTTATCCATTTTCCATTTTCAATTCTCAATTTTGATTTGCTTTTTCAGCCTGTATTTGATTGTTCTCAGCGCTCCCGGAGTTATGGCCATAATGCGCTGAATGTCCTTGTCGCTGAAGCCTATGGTTATCAGCGAGAGTGCAAACAGACTGTTTGTTGTCAGCTTGCCGTATCTGCCTTCAGCCTCTCTTGCCTTTTCGGTATATTCAATTCTGAAGTATTCGATGAATGCCTCAAAGTCGTCCTTGCTCCATTTTACGGTTGTTCCGCCGTCGGCAATCTCTTTGTGCAGCCTTTTTCCGCGGCTCACTGTTTCAGCCTCATGCTTTCTGATGTCTTCAATCTTCTTTTTCAGTTTCTTTATTTCCTTTTCCCTGTCCTTTCCCGATGCCGCCATGCTCTCCATCTGCTGCGTGTACATCTCTATCTTCTCCCTGTCTTCCTCCATCAGGTTTCTTGCCCTGCTCATCTTCTTTCTGTGGTATACGGCTGCAGCTATGATGATAATTGCGAGCGCTGCGATGGCCGTTGCTGCAGCCGGCATCCATTGTCCGGCATTCTTCACGGCCTCTTCTTTCTCAATATTCTCTTGTAGCGCGAGCATGTTTTCAGTCTGTTGTCTTGCCTTCATGCTGTCTTCAGCCGCCTTGCTTCTTTCCGCCAGCTTCATGGCCTCCTTATATTCGCCCTGCTCCTTCTTTATGTCAGACATCCACGCCAGCACTTCAGCCTTGATGTCGAAGTCGCCGTCTGCTACAGCCTTTTCATATAGTCTCCATGCCTCGGCTTTTCGTCCTTTGTCCATATATATTACTCCGAGTATAAATTCCGCCCTCGCCGTCGGCTTGGCTTTTATGGACATTAATATATATTTCTCGGCAGAGTCTAGCTTGTTTGAATTATAATAGTAAGCTCCGGCATTAGCATAGAAGTCGGCTTTTAGTTCTTTATGAAGATAACTTGTGTATTTTAATGCTTCTCTCATATAGTGTTCGCAGCTGTCGTCCATGTCTTTGTTGTTAAATATAGCCGCCATTTGGAACAGATCCTCTACAATCCATGCTTTATTGCCTGTTAATTTGGAATTTTGTAGCGCAATATATTCATATTTTAAGGCAGTATTAAGATTGTCTGCCTTCATGTTAATGAAAGCAATTTGTTCGGCTATGTGATGTAAAAGAACTTTATTGTCAGATTCTTTTGCATTTATTTCACCTGCCTTCAGTGTTAATATGGCTTCTTTTATTTTGTCTTTGTTGCGTAGTATTGCACCTTTATAGTAATAAGATTTTGCGAGTTGCTCTGCATCGTAGTGTTTTGTGTAATATTCAATGCATCCGTTTATGATGGAGTCGGGCATAGGCGTCATATACAAAACGTGACGTGTCTGCGTCATCAAAAGATTATAATATGCCCTGTTGCTTTCGTCCTTTAGATCCTCAGTATTGATGCTTTTAAGCACTTTCATTGCCGAATCGTTTTTTGTTTGGTACAATAATGTATCTGCCAAAACGAGTTTCTGGCGTGTTTCGTTGTTGTAGTTGCAGCTGCAAAGGATGAGTATTATTGCAATAGAGAATAGTAAAAGTCTTTTCATTAAAGTTGTGTTTTTTGTTGTTTCAAAGTTAATCAATTTATGTTGAAAAGCATATGCATTTAAGATGTTTTTTGCCCTTGTGCTTATTCAAAGCGTCACAATTTTCGCTCTCATGAAACTATTATATGCTAAGTAAATGCTTGAAGCATAATGATTTAGACGCATTTTGTAATTGTGACACCGCCCCCAAATAATCATTCTTAAATTTGGAGATGTTTAAACGATAATCTAATTTTGAGATTAGAAAAATCTGATGCAAATAAAAAATCTAATTTAAATACGTGATAAAATATGGAAAAGAATGTAAGACTTTTGGTAATCATTTCTCTGTTGTTGATCAGCTTGGGAACAGTGGCTCAGAATGCTTCAAATGAAAGCAAGTTTGTCGATAGGCTTGTAGCGGAACTTAATGTCGGTGTGGGCACAAAGTGTCATGGAGTCAGTCCTCTTGAACTTAGTGCAAACCTCGGTTATCGTTTTATTCCGCGTATGTATGCCTTTGTTCATGCTGGTGGCCTTTATGGACTTTCAGATGATAATCATGGCCAGACATATTCAAAGAGTTGTGTGCTGGGTGGAGGTCTTGGATACACGCTTTATCAAGTAGACAATGTTGGCGTTGACCTTCGTGGAACTGTCTCTTCAAGTATTGGCGATGCCGACTGGAAGCATGTCGTTTATGATGCAGCTCTTATTTTTCACATTGGCGGAAAACTTAAGATGAATTTAGGACTTGGTTTCCGTCATATCAATTCGCGCACGGCAGGTGTGGGCAATTATAATGGATTCTACGGCACGATAGGTTTCGGTATATAATCTGATTGGTAGCTTGTGGCAGAATTATTAACTTATATATTTTATGCTCCGACTAATTTTGGTTTGGCCGGAGCATACCCGTTAAGTCTTTTGTATGGCTCTGAATAAATCCTACGTAAACTGTAATTTATTGGAAATGAACCGAAAAGAACTTACTAAAATAAATAACGACTTTAGTTTTTGCCTACATTTGCAAACAAATACACGGACTATTTAGCATAACGATAAAAATATTTCTGACTGCATTGACAATTTGTCTTGCGTGATATAAAAATGTTTAAGCAATAATCTTAAAATCATAAGCTATGAGTAGAATAAGTTTTAGGAAAGACAGGTTAGATATCCTTTTCAGCACTCTTCTGCTTTTATATGCCGTAGAGCCTGTGTTTGGAGACATACTTGTGATAGATTATCTAATTTATGGGTTGATGGCAGTGTGCGCTGTGTTGATGCTTGTGTTCTTGGTGAAAGATCTGATTAAGGATGCGCGCGGCTTCATTTCGAGTTATACATCGAGGTCGGTCTTTTGGATTGTTGATGCCGTAATATGTCTTATAGGCCTGGCTGTAGGCTATGCGTTCAGCTCAAATTCAGGTAGCTGGTGGATTTTTCTGTTTATCTGTTTTGTTGCTGTATATTTTCTGCCGGCACCAAAGGGAACGAAAACAACGTGATATTGCAGGGGCGTACCCCAGGTGCGTCCCTGCGTGCTTAGGCATGATAATGGTTTGTTGCGCATCTTCTTTGTGAGTATAAATCTGTAGAAAATAACATTTGTTGCTTTACTCTCTCTCTTTAGATTCGTTGAAGTTTTTAATGATTATGGTGGTTAAATTTAATTTTAGTGCCTTATGAAAAAAGCAAAAGTAATAATTCTTTCCCTCATACTCCTTATAGGTCTTGTATGGTGGGGCTTTGTGTTGTTTGGAATAGAACTGAGGTATTCCTTTATGATTTTGCCGCTGGTGCTTGTAACACTGACGTCTTTATTGAAAAACAATGAAAGCACCCGCTTTGACAAGCTGGAACTGGCATTAGAGGTGTTGGCTCTGCTGGCCATGGTGTATTTTACTGTTTTCATGCTGCTTCCTTTTTGACGGTTACGGAAAAGCGTTGTGAAAAATTTGAACAGTATTAATAATTTAATGTGATAATCCGACCGGTTATTATTCGGCCGGGTTATTGCGTTGTGTCTGTCGTGCTGCTCTGAACGCTTATATTTCAATGGATACCGGTGATGAACCGAAATAAACTTCTGGAAAGTTGAAAATGTCCAGGATTTTTCCTAACTTTGTGAACATAAGGCTACAAGAGCTGCCGAACCGTATCTGCACGTTATAATACGGCATTACAGAATGTCTGTTTGTGCCGGCATGATAATGCTGACGGCTTTGTCGCTGATAATCTTTGTGTCGAGTGTTAGATATTCCTCCATGCAGAAAAAGCTGTTTAAGTTTGATGTTTTGTGATTTAAACCTATAAATATTTTTTTAAACAATAAGCCTATGAGAAAAGTAGATTTAAAGACCGGCAAGCTTGAAATTGTTTTCAGCATCTTTCTTCTTCTGTTTGCACTTGAGCCGCTGTTTGGCAGCGTGCCTGCGGCAGATTATGCCGTCTGGGGATTAATAGTTCTGTGTCTTGTCCTGATGGTTGTGCTGATGATAAAAGATTTGGTTAAGGATGCGCGCGGCTTCCTTTCGCGTTATACGTCAAGGTCGGTCCTTTCGGTCTTAGACATCGTTATCTGCCTGATAGGCGTGGCTGTGAGCTATGCGGTAGATGCCGGTATGAGCAGCTTCTGGATCTTAATGCTTGTCCTTACAGTCATTGCATCTTTCCTGCCGGCGCCTAAAGGAGCTAAATAAGTGAAGAGTGAAGAACGAAGAGTGAAGAATTCAATAGCCGGTTTTATATTGTAAGGCGCAATCAAGATTGTCAATATTGTGATTGCTCAGCTTTTATATACTATTGAATTCTTCATACTTCGTTCTTCACTTTTCATTTTCGTAGTCCCTACGTGTTCAAGATGAAAAAATGTTGTGAATCTTTTTTGCCGTTAATGTTAATTTACTAAAAACGATGTCACAATACGGCGTGTTGTACGTGTTAAAGTAAAAAGCACAAACTAAAAATGTTTTTTACTATGAAGAAATTATTGTTCTTGTTGGCCCTTCTTATGGCCATGGCTACAGCCGGAGCGCAGAACGCGTCGAACGAAAAGTGTTTTTTCGATAAAATTGTTATCAATCTCGGAGTGAGTGCAGGAACAGGCTGCAACAACATGCATCCGCTTACCCTCAATGCCGACATAGGCTACAGGTTTATTCCGCGTATGTATGCCTTCGTTCATGGCGAGAGCATTTACGGCCATTGTGATGCCGACGGACTGAAGACTTACGTCACTTCGCAGAATCTTGGTGGAGGGTTGGGCTATACGTTCTATAAGGACGACGTTATGGCCATAGACCTTCGCGGCATGGTATCGACGAGCGTCGGTCATGCCGACTGGAAGAATGTTGCTTACGATCTTGGCGTAATGTTCAGGGTTGGGCGAGGTCCTCTGAAGTTTGATTTCGGCGTAAGTTTCCGCCACATGAGTTCGCGCACAGCCGGAATAGGTTCATACAACGGCGCATTCTTTACTTTGGGAGTGGGAATATAAGTATAAGTGAAGAGTGAAGAACGAAGAGTGAAGAATTCAATAGCATATAAAACTGAATAGCATTATAGCATTGACGACATCCTATAACACACAACAGACTATTGAATGCTTCACTCTTCGTTCTTCACTCTTCACTTAATTTTTTCCTCTTCACTTATTTCACCGTCAGTGTTATTATTCTGTCTATCGCCGGCGTAAGGTCGGCAGTGTGCAGCACTACGCCGCCGCTTACGTTTTCATGACTTATCTTTTTGCCTGTATCAAATAATACGGCGCTCTTCACTTTGCCTTTCAGCGGCAGCAATATCATCTTCGGCATGTCGTCGGCAAGGATGTGCACATAAAGCTTGTTGCCGCTGCGCGTCGTGGTGCCCCATTCGGCAGTCATTACGTCGCCCGCCGTGGTGGCATACACCGTTTCGCCATATTCAGACAGCCACTTGCCCATGCTCTTAAGGCGCTCAAGAGCCACTGCCGGCAGTTGGCCGTCAGGCTGCGGCCCTATGTTCATAAGCAGGTTGGCACCCTTGCCGGCAGCCCTCACGAGCAGTCTTACGAGCGTTGTGTCCGACTTGTAGTTCTGGTCGCTCACCTTATATCCCCACATTCCGTTCATCGTCTGACATGTTTCCAGCGGCAGACTGCCTATCTCGCTTTCGTCAGAAAGGCCCGCGGTGTTCTCGCCCGGCAGGTCGCGTTCAAACATCTGGAAGTCTTCGCCCTCAACCGGCGCCCTGTGGTGGTTGTTGCCTATGAGGCATGCCGGCTGCAGGCGGTGTATCATGGCATACTGCTCGCCAAGGCGCCAGTCGAAGTCGGGCTTGTCCCACACTCCGTCAAACCATATTGCGCCTATCTCGCCGTAGTTGGTCAGCAGCTCGGTCAGCTGGTTGTTCATAAACTCATAGTAGCTCTCCCAATTGCCGTGGTTCTTTCTGCCCGTCCTGTGGCCCGTGTTGCCCAGCGGATAGTAGTCTTCGCGCGTCCAGTCGAGGTGAGAGTAATACAGATGAAGCTTTATGCCCTGCTTGTGGCACTCGTCTGCCAGCTCCTTTATCACGTCGCGTCCGAAGGGCGTGGCGTCAACAATGTTATAGTCGGAATATTTTGTGTCGAACATCGAGAAGCCGTCGTGGTGGCGTGTGGTGATGCATATATACCGCGCTCCTGCCTCCTTGATGGCCTTAACCCATTCGCTCGCGTTGAAGCGCGAGGGGTAGAAAGCCGATGCGGCCTTGGCATACTCGTAGCAGTTGAGCCCGCCGCTGTTGAGATACCACTCACCCTGTCCGAAAAGGCTGTAGATGCCCCAGTGGAGGAATATCCCGAACTTGTTGTCGCTAAACTCTTTGCGCGCCTTCAGGTTTTCGGGCGCCGGCACGTAGCCTGTCTTTTGCGCATGCGCCATGCCCGGCATGAGCAACGCGGCCAGGCATAATGCCATAAAAGTCCTTTTAAAATGTTTTTCCATAATATTATATTATTTGTGCATAGTGATGTTTCAGCCGTTATGTCCGCAAGCATCTTCCCGTCTGCATGTCGGCTTTCTCATGCCTGTCTTCTTCGTGCCGTATGGCTAGGCAGGGCAGGGGAGCATGCAAATATACGAATCTTAATTTATAATTCATAATTAACAATTCATAATTCATAATTCACGATCGGCTTTCGCCTAACTTCGTTTCGCAATTCATAATTTCTGTTAGTGCAATGCCGCACATTGTTCTTTAGTTCTTTCCGCTCAGCTTCATTATGGTCTTTTGTCAGCTTTTCTTACATGATCCAGTACACTTAACGCTCTCAGAATGGCGATGCTCGTCACGAATCCGTGATTTGGCGCGAAAAACGGCGAAAAATGCGTGTTTTTGCTAACCTGTTGTCGTTCAGTGCTTTATGCTGTTTTAAAGACAAAAGCTTAACAGTTAAAAAATATTACTTTGCCGTTTACGGTGCAAAAGTGGCCCGTTTACGTTGCAAGACATGCCTGTTTTTTATCCGTAGACCATGCTTTTACGTCTCAAAAAGTTCATGTTTAAGCCTTTTATTCAGTCTTGTCCGTGAACGTATGTTAATGCTCCGCCGCTTTTGTCTGAATTAATTAACATCCGTTATACTCTGCTTTTCTAGATTGGAAAAATATTTTGTCCTAAGTTTTTACCATGAAGTGATGTTCCGTAAGTGAAGAATCTAAAGGTGTCGTATGATTTAAATCTATGTCTAATTTGGCTTGTCAATCAGCAAACAGCTCCTTAAGCACCTGCAGCGACTTCAGTTCTGGCAGTTCGGGCATGTGTATGCGGTAATAGCTTATTATGGTGTCCACCATCCTGTTGCGGTCAAAGTGCGACATGCGGTAAAGGTGCATCGTGGCATAGTTCATGCGCAGCAGCAGTCCTATCTTGCGCGCGTCGTCAGGACTGAGCACGTCGGCGTGCATCGGCCTTTGACGGCAGAAGCAACTGCTCCTCATGTCGAACCAGTCGCCCGGCTCGTAGTTGTCGGTATTGGGATAAAATCCGAGAAATCTCGACAGGCGCATCATGAACACTATGTGGAAGTTGGCAAAGCCCTCGCCGCATCCGTCGAGCCATCTGATGCTGTTCTCTATATATGAGAATGTGGTTGGGTCGGTCTGCTCGCGGCGTGTGGTGCAGCGCAGAAATTCGGCCATGAAGAGCGAGATGGCCGTTTTGTACGGGTTAAACGGTATCGACGTGAAGGGCACCGCTATGCGTGCGTCCTTCAGCCGCTGCAGTCTGGCGTTCTGTCTTATGTCGATGTCGGTGTCGAGAATGAACAGCGGCTGGAAGTATTGCTTCTTGAGCTTGCCCCTTGCCGATGTCGGAATCTTTATAATGCACGACGTTCTGCCGCATGTTTCGGTGAGAAAGTCAACAATCATCTGTTGCTCTCCATATTTGAACGAATGCAGCACTAAAGCCCTTGTTTTTGTTATCATATCTGCAAAAATACAAGAATTTTATGGTTTTTGAGAAAAAAGTTGCAGAAAAATTTGGAGGTTTAAAATAAAACCACTACCTTTGCACCGCAAATTTATCAAATGGTCCCTTCGTCTATCGGCTAGGACGAGAGATTTTCATTCTCTAAAGAGGAGTTCGACTCTCCTAGGGACTACTAACAAAATAAAAAGGAATAATAACAAAGATGGCAAACCACAAATCATCAGTTAAGAGAATCCGTCAGGAGAAGAAAAGAACATTGCACAATAGATATTATGCAAAGACAATGCGTAATGCAGTGCGTAAGCTGCGCGCTATAACAGACAAGGAAGAAGCTCTGAAGCTGTATCCTAGTGTACAGAAGATGCTTGATAAGCTGGCTAAGACCAATATCATCCACAAGAACAAGGCTTCTAATCTTAAGTCAAAGTTGGCGTGCCACATCAGCAAATTGGGATAAATTAAATTATAAATAAGAGACAATAAGGGCTGTGATCAACAAAGATTGCAGCCTTTTTTGTTGTTTGCCGGTTTGCTTCTTTTCTTTCTTGTGTTTTTATTGTTGTCATGAGCGTCATGAAGCATGGTGCATGACGGCGTGTGGCACCGCTTTGGCTGCCGTTTCGGGCTTTTGCCGTAATATTGTGGGCAAAGGTGCTTATGGTGTAGTTAAACACCGTCATTTCACTTTTTTATAGTTAAAAGCCTTCGCCGTGTCGCAGATTTTTTGTATATTTGCACGTTAATTTACATTGAAGCGAAATGGCAGAAAATCAAATCAACGAGAATAATTATTCAGCCAGTAACATACAGGTGCTTGAAGGCCTTGAGGCCGTGCGCAAGCGTCCGGCAATGTATATAGGCGACATCAGCGAGAAGGGTCTTCACCACCTGGTGAACGAGACAGTGGACAACTCTATCGATGAGGCCATGGCCGGATACTGCACCCATATTGAAGTTACGATAAACGAAGACAACTCTATAACCGTGCAGGACAACGGTCGTGGTATCCCTGTGGATGAACACGAAAAACTGCATAAGTCGGCTCTTGAAGTGGTAATGACCGTGCTGCATGCGGGCGGTAAGTTCGACAAAGGCTCATACAAGGTGTCAGGTGGTCTGCACGGTGTGGGTGTGTCGTGCGTCAACGCGCTTTCTACACACATGCTGTCACAGGTGTTCCGCGACGGAAAGATATATCAGCAGGAGTATGAGAAGGGTAAGCCGCTGTATCCTGTAAAGGTGGTTGGCGAGACTGAGCTGCGCGGTACACGCCAGCAGTTCTGGCCGGACCCTACAATATTCACCACGACACTGTATAAATACGACATAATAGCCAAGCGTATGCGCGAGCTGGCATATCTTAACGCCGGCATAAAGATTACGCTTACAGACCTTCGTCCCGACGAGGAAGGCAAGACAAGGCAGGAAGTGTTCCATGCCAAGGACGGACTGAAAGAGTTTGTGCGCTATATCGACCGTCACCGCACACATCTGTTCGATGACGTTATCTATCTGAAGACAGAGAAGCAGGGCATACCTATCGAGGTGGCTGTGATGTATAACACTGACTACAGCGAGAACATCCATTCATACGTGAACAACATCAACACCATCGAAGGCGGTACGCATCTCGTAGGTTTCCGCATGGCGCTGACACGTACTTTGAAGAAATATGCCGACAACGACCCTGTTATATCAAAGCAGATCGAGAAGGCAAAGATAGAGATTGCAGGCGAGGACTTCCGCGAAGGACTTACGGCCGTTATCTCGATAAAGGTGGCTGAGCCGCAGTTTGAAGGTCAGACAAAGACAAAGCTGGGCAACAGCGAGGTTACCGGAGCCGTTCAGCAGGCTGTGTCAGAGGCTCTGACATATTATCTCGAGGAACATCCGAAGGAGGCAAAGCAGATATGCGACAAGGTGATACTGGCTGCAACGGCACGTATCGCGGCGCGCAAGGCGCGCGAGAGCGTTCAGCGCAAGAATCCTATGACCGGAGGCGGTCTGCCCGGAAAGCTTGCTGACTGCTCAAACAAAGACCCGAAGGAATGCGAGATATTCCTCGTCGAGGGAGACTCGGCCGGCGGTTCTGCCAAGCAGGGACGCGACCGCTACACACAGGCCATACTGCCGCTGCGCGGAAAGATTCTTAACGTGGAGAAGGTTATGTGGCACAAGGTGTTCGAGAGCGAGTCGGTTATGAACATCATACAGAGTATAGGCGTGCGCTTCGGCGTTGACGGCGAGGACGACAAGGAGGCAAACATCGAAAAGTTGCGCTATGACAAGATTATCATAATGACCGATGCCGACGTCGATGGTTCACACATCGACACCCTTATAATGACTCTGTTCTACCGCTTCATGCCTAAGGTTATTCAGGACGGACATCTCTATATAGCCACTCCGCCGCTTTATCTCTGCACATATAAGAACAAGGTGAAGGAGTATTGCTATACCGACCAGCAGCGTCAGGCATTCCTCGACAAGTACGGCAACGGCGTTGACGACGGCAAGAGCATACACACTCAGCGATATAAAGGTTTGGGTGAGATGAACCCGGAGCAGCTTTGGGAGACGACAATGAATCCCGAGACACGTCTGCTGAAACAGGTTACGATAGAGAATGCCGCCGAGGCCGACGAGATATTCTCAATGCTTATGGGCGACGACGTTGAACCGCGACGCCAGTTTATCGAGCAGAACGCCACATACGCAAACATCGATGCTTAAGGCGTAATAATAAATATTCAGATATAATCCGTACGTAATTAGATTTTACGTGCGGATTTTTTTATTCCTAATTTGTCATTATATCTGTCTTTCTAAACTGTAATTAGAATCCTACAGAATTTAAAAGAGAATCGTTGCATGCTTTTTCGCTGCCATGATGGATATGTAAAGAAAGGGTTGATGGAAATAGAAAACATAAAGAAGACAGAAACATCAACGTACTTGTTTTGCAAAATCATATTTTGGCAGGTCTATGACTGATTAGATTTTAATCGGCAAATTTATGGTTCCTGCTGTTGTATAGATTCTTATTTGTTCTTTTTCTTGTTTCTTTTTTATTGCCATGGTTGTCATGTTTACATAAAAGCGGCGACAATCTTTTTTGCAAAACAATGTTTTGTCAGAATTCATAATGATTGGTTTTTACTTTTTTTTGAAATTTGTCCGGTCCCTTTATTGTGTTGTAAATCAGAATGTTATATTATATCTTAATTTTTTTAACATTCGTGTCCGGCGTATTGTCCTGTATAAAAAGTATAAAGATATTATTTAGATTTGTAATTTTACGCACAGATTCGTATGTTAAACTAAATATTCATATTATGAAAAAAAGTATTACTATTGTTACGCTTGCAGCAGCTCTTTCTGCATGTTGTGTACCAGTTGTCGGTCAGACAATTTATAAGGTGAACACAAAAATGAACCTTACGGGTGTTAACAATGACGGTGTTGTCGTTGGCTATCCTGACCTAAATACTCCTTATTATCTGTGGAGAGCAGTTGAGAAAGGACCAAACCAGAGTGCTGAAGATCTTGAGCTTATTGGCGGTATTGGACCTGGTGATGGTATTGGAGGACATGGCCGCTTTTCAGATGACGGAAAGATTATTTCTGCTGTGACTCTTGCAGATGTATTAGTACGTAAGGGATGGACTAAAACTATTGATATGCCTACAGTTCAAATAAAAGATATGTATGTCCCGATTTTGGATGTTTATTTCATTGGGCTTGCTGTTGGTGTTGATACAGAGACTGGTAATAGCGTTGTGTTGAGGACTAGTAATGAAGGTGAGGGTTGGAGAATATACGATAATAGTTGTATACAGAATGGCCTGAAACAGGGAGCGATAAATACATTCTCTGTATTTTGTAGTGGAAATTTTCTTTTGGGTGGTGATAATGGATTGTTCTATCAGGGCAATCTGGGCAACCAGTGGTTGAATGAAGTAGATCCGCGTCCTGAAGGCCTTACTAAAAACGTGAAGAGTTATCATGCTATCAACTTTATTGATGCGGCACCTTATTGCGGAGTTATTGCCGTTGAGTATGAAGACGGAACGGCAGGAGTATGGCAATGCGATAATGGTGAGAGCGTTTCTACTACGGATATTTCGTTTACGGATGTAACAGAAGGCGTCAAAGGCCTCACAGGTATGCCAACGAGCATAGTCAATGACGGTACAAATTTCTATATGGCAACGAATGACGGAAATGTCTATAAGTCTACAGACAACGGCAAGACATGGGAAAGCATCTATTATGCTGGAAGTAATGCCAAGTTTACCAAAATAGCCGTTTCAGGTGAGGGAAAACTTGCAGCTGTGTGTGGTAATGGCAATGTCTATATTTGTACAGACGGAAGCTCTTATTGGGAACGTAGGCGCGTAGACGACGGAAGCGGAGATTATAAGTGGTATACCGTAGCTTTTGATGGAGAGAAGCTTGTTGTGGCAGGAGCCAACGGGCAAATTTATTCTTCAGAAGACTATGGAGAGACCTGGGTGAATGAAGGAGAAGATCTAGGAGTAAGTTCAGACATTTATGCTATTAATCAAACATCTACAGCCTTAATGGTAGGAGGTACTGACGGATGCCTTATGCGCAAGCCTGTGGCAGAAACAAAGAATGGCGCAATATCCTCTCTTTATGACATGGAAACACAAGAATGGACACCGCTGAAGAGTACGGGTTATATGATTGATATTACTTTCGGTTCACCGTTTGATATTTCTGGAGATGGTAAATATGTAGTAGGTTTGGCGCCGTGGAAAGAGTCTGATGGAGGATTCCGTAGTCATGCTACGGTATGGAGTACAGAAACTGGTGTGCCTGTTGACCTTGGAACACGTGTTGAAGGCAGGGCAACCCGCGCTAATGGTGCAAGTTATGACGGAAGTGTCGTTGTCGGATGGCAGGACTTTTTTGGACCTTGGTATGCTTCTGTATGGCGCAAAGGAGCAGACGGGTATACTCAGGAATTTATATATAGTCATGAAGGTGTATCAGAGGAGGACTTGGATTTTAATGATAATAATAACCTGATGCAGAATCTAGCCCTTGAGCTGAGAAGTGTATCTTCAGACGGTAAATGGCTGGGAGGTAAAGGTGGAGAGCTTTCTCTGATAAAGAATCCGTATATTTATAGTATAGAAACCGGTATTGTAGAGCTTACAGACAATGGTGTCGGCGGAACTGTGTCTGACATTAATAATGAAGGTGATATCGCTATTGGCTGGTATGGCACAGGCGAGAGCGGCTGGATATGGACAAAGGAAGACGGTATCATGGATATCAATGACTTTGCAAGAAATGTGCTTGGTGCAGAGTATACCGGTACGTTGTGTTCGGCTTACGACATGTCGCCTAACGGACGCTTTGTGATAGGTTATGGTATGGAAGGTACCCAGGACTTTTTCGGTTATATGCTTGACCTTAAGCAGTGGCTTGAGGATCGTGAGCAGGGTACAGGTATAGCTGACGTTACCGTATATCCTAACCCCGCAACGGACGAACTTCATATTGATATGCTTAGTGATGGCAACGCCCATGTTAATCTATACGATCTTACCGGCCGTAAGGTTTATAGCAGCAAGGTGACAGACACAAGCAATGTTGTAAACATATCTTCGGTTAAGAATGGTATCTATGTGCTGGAGGTTCAGGCCGGAAATGCACGTAAGACAATGAAGTTCCAGGTGAAACATTAATGTGTTTTTATAACCAACCTTTTTATTCATAATCACTGCGCCTCAAGCTGTCAATAATACAGTTTGAGGCGCTTATTTTTCTTGCGTGTATATTACAGTGTTCCTATCTCTTCGCCTTCGCGGTGTATGTAGAGAAACTTAGTGCCGCGGAATTCTGCCTCTTTGCCGAAGGTCATGGCTTTCTCTCTTGCCGGCGGGAAGTGCATAGGTGCCATATAGGTTGTCTTTATCGTCTGAATCCATTGCCGTGCGCCGCGTGCAAAGTCGGTGCCGAGCCGCGGGTCGACGGGGAACATGGCAAGGTCGACTGCCGGGTATTCTGCTTTTATGTCGCGCAGCACAGCCATGAAGTCGCCCTCCATCTTTTTGACTTCCTGTGGAGTAGACTCATCTTCCCAGTGCCAGTTGTTCAGGTCGCCGGCGTGAAACACCTTCTTTCCGTCTGTTTCTACCATAAACGACACTCCGGCGTCTGTGGATCCGAAGGCTTTTACGCTTATCATGTCGTCGCTGTAGGTGTCGCCTCTGCGCAGAAGCACGTCAGCGTCGGTTTCTTTCGCTCTGCGGCGTCTTACTATGTCGCGCGACAGAATTATACGTTTCTGTCCGTTTGGCACGTTCAGACTAAATATTTCGGGGTTGAAGTGGTCTTCGTGAAAATGACTTGCCATGAAGTAGACGCGCTTGTCTGTGTGCTCAAGCATGTGTTTGACGTTGCTGTCGGGTGAGTCTTTCCAGTAGTCGAAGATGATGACACACTGCTCGGCCTCAAGCATAAAGCAGCTGTGGAAGATGTAATATAGCTTCATGATATCTTTGTTTTGTTGTTGAATGCTGTTGCTTTCAGCTCGTTTCCGGCTGTCTTGTGGCTGCCGGCTGCGGCTGTGGCGGTAATAAAAAAGGGCAGGCCTTGGCCCGCCCTTTTGGTGAAGGTTATGACGATTATTTGATAATCTTCTTTCCGTTGATGATATAGATGCCCTTCTTCAGGCTGTTAAGGTCTTTGCCCATGTAGCGTCCGTCGATGCTGAATATGCGGTTGTCCTTAACCTCATTGTCAGTAACGGTGTTGCTGATGCCTGTAGATGTGTTGCTCAGACAAACCTTGTCGAGATAGAAGCGGCCTGAGTTAACGTAGAATCTGAGTTTAACCGGTCCGTTAGCTGTCAGCTCTGTGCTGAATGCAGACCACTTGTTGTTCTTCAGTACGAATGAAGGCTTAGACAGTGTTCCGTTGCCTTCCTTAACCTCAACGTAGATAGTGTTAGCCTCGCTTGCGTAAGGAGCAGCCTTGAACTGCAGTGTGTATGTTCCGTCTACAGTTATTTCAGGTGTTGTAACGTTACCTGCCATCATGCTTGAGCCGTACTGTGCGCACTGGTAAGCGCTGCGAGAACTTGTTGAAGACCATCCTGTGTTGTCATACTGTACAGAGCCTGATGTCGTTGCGCTGAAGTTGCCGTCGTTACCTCCGGTGCCGTTGCACTTGTCGAATGACTCATAGAAGATGTATGACTGCGGCAGATCGAAGTCAGAGTCAGAATTGTTCTCGTTCTCGAATGAGAATGACACTGTGCCGTCATTGTTCTTTGTGATGTTTCTTACCGACTTGTTCATGAACTTAGAACCGTCCTTGTTCATGTTGTTAAGTGTAGCGGCCGGTGTAGAAGTGTTAGTCAGGCTGTTGTTGTATTGATAAGGATAGATGTCGCCTGCGTCGTTGTTTTCAGGGTCATTGTCGGCGATGAATATGGTGCAGCGCTGACGTGATGTGCTGTTCACGAGGTTCTGCTGCCATACTTTGGAGTCGAAGTCAACGTGCAGGATGAGCAGTCCTGAGTTAGGCAGACCTGCATCCCATCCGCTCACCTGTCTGTTCTCGAGCAGATAATACTCGTCTTTGTCATTGTCGTTATATATGATGTAAGCCTCGCCTGTTTCAGCCAGAGCCTTCATGTTGTCTATCTGGCAGTTTTCTGTAAGCTCAGTGGGCTCGATCCATCCTGCGTACATACGCTCGTAGCTGGTGTAGTTGGCCGGCAGATAGCTGTCGCCGTTGTAGCTTCCCTGGTCCATGATGTCCCAGTCGCCCATGCCGTAGTTGCCGCTGTAAGATGTGTCATACATGTCGGCAAGTCCGAGACAGTGAGAGAACTCGTGGCAGATAGTACCGATACCGTCGATACATTCAGCATAACCCTGGCTTGTCTTGACGCCGAGCTCGCAGCTGCAGGCATAAGTGTCGATGGTTACGCCGTCGAGTGTGAGTGTTCTGCCGAGAGCTGAGTGCAAGTTCCACTCGTGAGGCCAGATAGTGTTTCTGTCGTCCCAAGAAGCCTCGCCGTGTCCTGCGTAAAGGATGAACACCTGGTCAACCTCTCCGTCGCCGTCCCAGTCGTAGTTAGTGAAGTCTATGCTTTCGTCAACAGCCTTGCAGGCGTCCATAACCATTTCGCCGAGTGCAGTGTTGTTGTCGTTCTGTCCGTTAGTAGGCTTGCCGTAGTATGCATATCCGTTAGGCAGAGTTACAGGGCCGGCGATGTCGAAGTCGAGCTCAAACTGTCCGTAGCTCTGTGCCTTGAAGTAGTCTTTCACACTACCGTTGAAGTCGAGCTCTTTGAAGCCTTCCTCGTTGGCAATGCGCTGATAGAGTGCAGGAGTATGGTCGGCCCAGAATTTGGTGTCGGCAAACTGCACGAGTATGATAAGACCTTTTTTCATACCAACGTATGGCTGGTGGTCGCCTCCGAGCGAGCCTCTTGTCTGTATGTTGTTCTTGCTGCGGCGTGCCGATTGCCTCATCTGGTCGGCTCTTTCGGTCATTGCCTTCATGTCGGCAAGCTCGTAAAAGCCTGTAGTGTTGTTCTGTACTAGTTTGCGGCCGTCAGCTGCCTGCCAGTAGCTGCAGAATTCGTCACCGCGTAGTTCTACTCTGACTTCAGTGCCGTCAGCCATTTTCACCGTTTTCCACATGCCTCGTTTGGCCGGTACGGCGAGCACCAATGTTGACATCAGTGCCATCGATAAGGTAAAAAAAAGTTTTTTCATATTTTTATTGGGATTATTTAGCTTGCAAATGTAACGAATTTGGTTTTTATTTCCAAATAAAATTTATGGTTTGTAGTTTAATTTAACATGTCTGAATGTTGTTGTGTAGTCTTTTTGTGTCTGATGGCCTGAATGTAGGCTCTGCATGGTGATTGTGGCGCGGCTGTATTGCTGCCGTGCAAAAGGTATGCTTTCGGGCTGCAAAAGGCCACCTTTTGGCGTGTAAAAGACGGCAAATCGCACGCTAAAAGATGGCCTTTTGCAACTTGCTGAAAGTCAAAGCGTTATGCGGCTGCTGTCCGCAGGCGCTGCGGCGGGCAGAATGTCGGCTCCGTCGAGCAGGCTGATGTATGTGTTTATGGCATCTTCTATCTCGCCGATGCCTATGTATTCGTCGGCAGAATGTGAGCGTGCCGACTGTCCCGGACCGAGCTTGAACGAGGGGAAGGGCATCAGCGCCTGGTCTGACAGCGTGGGCGAGCCGAACGGCGTCATGCCCATGGCCTTGCACCTCTGTATCAGAGGGTTGCCCTCGCTTATGTGCGACGACGACAGGCGGAACGAGCGCGCCTTCAGTTCGCTCTTCATCTTGGATGACAGAAAGCTGAACACGTCTTCGTTTCTGTAGAATTCGTTGGTCCTTATGTCTATCGTAAACCTGCATTCGTCGGGTATCACGTTGTGCTGCGTGCCGGCGTTTATTATCGTTACGTTCATCACTGTGGGGCCCAGCAGCGGGCTCACCTTCTCGAACTTGTAGCCGCGCAGCCAGCAGATGTCGTCGAGAGCCTCATATATGGCGTTGACGCCTTCGCCTCTGGCGGCATGTCCCGACTTGCCCCTGGCCGTGGCGTCTATCACCATCAGTCCCTTCTCGGCTATGGCCGGCTGCATGCCCGTGGGCTCGCCCACGATGGCCACGTCTGCGGCAGGCAGCAGCGGCAGGGCGCGCCTTATGCCGTTCTCGCCCGACACTTCCTCCTCGGCCGATGCAAGCCATATGGTGTTGTAGCTCTGCGGGCGCGACGTTATGTGCCTGAAGGCCTGCAGCAGGGCAACGAGTCCGCCGCCGCAGTCGTTGCTGCCCAGTCCGTACAGCCTTCCGCCGCATACGTCAGGGCTGAATGGATTGCGCGTCCACGAGCTCACCGGCTTCACCGTGTCGATGTGTGCGTTGAGCAGCAGCGTGGGCTTCGCGCTGTCAAATCCGCTGCTCTTAATCCATATGTTGTTGCCTTCGCGGCTGTATTCGTGGCCATATCCGCTTATCGCGCGTGCCATTACGTCTGCCGCTGCGCTCTCGTCGCGGCTCACCGACGGCGTGGCTATCAGCTCCTTAAGCAGTTCTATGGCGTCGTTGAGATATTCTTTCTGTGTCATAATCATTCAAAAAAGTTGTCGCCAGATGGCCTGCAGCAGACCGTCTGACCGTTCATAATGCAATTATTTGCTGCAAAGTTAATTCAATATGACGTAAAAACAAAATAATGCCGGCACAAGTGTCATGCCGTGTCAGGTGCTGCGCCGGACGGTCTCTGAGGCGTGTTTGCGTGCAGCCGGCGCCGCATTGTCCGTTTTGTCAGTTAAAGTGGCGTGTTTTAGATTTCCTTTTAAAGTAAAAAAGCCGTTTTTATTTTGTTTTTATTATAATTTAATATAACTTTGCATCTAACAAAAAACAATACGCTTATGCAGACAAGATGTCATCTTTCGGTTCTAATCCACGAACAAGCAAAGAAGTATGGAAACAAGCGCGTACTTATTTACCGTGACTTTGGCGACACGCAGTGGAAGTCGGTGTCGTGGAAAGAATTCTCGCGTAAGGTGAGACATGTGTCTAACGCCCTGCTGAACATCGGCGTCAAGGTACAGGAGAACATCGGCGTGTTCTCGCAGAACTCCCTCCAGTATCTCTACACCGACTTCGGAGCGTTCGGCATAAGGGCCGTCAGCGTGCCCTTCTATGCCACCAGCAGCGAGCAGCAGATACAGTATATGATAGACGACGCACAGGTGCGCGTGCTCTTTGTCGGCGAGCAGGAGCAGTACGACAAGGCCTTCAGGGTGTTCTCCCACTGTCCTTCGCTCGAGCGCGTAATAGTCTTCGACAAGCGTGTTGTCATCAGTCCGAACGATAAAAACTCAATATATTTTGACGATTTCCTGACGCTCGGCGAGAACAGTCCGCGGCAGTCGGAAGTGGAAAAGCTGTATGCCGAGGCCAATGAAGACGACCTCTGCAACATACTCTACACCAGCGGAACCACCGGCGACAGCAAGGGCGTGATGCTTTCTTACGGTCAGTTTCATGCCGCGCTTAAGGCTAACGACGAGGTTGTGCCGGTAACGGATAAAGACCGCATAATGAACTTCCTGCCCATCACGCACATCTTTGAGCGCGGATGGCTGTTCCTCTGTCTTAGCGAAGGCGCAGAGATTGTAATCAACACCAACCCGAAGGAGATACAGCAGTCTATGCGCGAGACTCATCCTACGTGCATGAGCTCCGTGCCAAGATTCTGGGAGAAAGTGTATGCCGGCGTAAAGGACAAGATAGACAGGGCCAACCCCGTGAGACGCAAGCTCTTCATGAAGGCCCTGGCCGTAGGGCGCAAGCACAATATCGAATATCTCAGCCGCGGCAAGCGTCCGCCGCTGTCGCTGAAGATGAAGTATTCGCTCATGAACAGGACGCTCTTCAGCATCGTGCGTAATGAGCTGGGACTAGAGCATCCCAACATATTCCCCACGGCAGGAGCCACGGTGTCGGAGGAGGTGGAGTGCTTCGTGCATTCTATCGGAATCGACATGATCGTTGGCTACGGCCTCACCGAGAGCCTCGCCACCGTGTCGTGCGACCATAAGAATGAGCCTTTCACAGTAGGGTCGGTAGGTCGCCCGATCAGCGGTCTTGACATTAAGATAGGCGAGAACGACGAGATTCTGCTCAAAGGCCCCACCATCACAAGGGGATATTACAAGCGCGACGCGCTCAACCGCGAGGTGTTCGACGAGGACGGATACTTCCATACAGGCGACTCAGGCTATATAAGTAAAGGTGAACTCTTCCTGAAAGACAGGATAAAAGACCTCTTCAAGACATCCAACGGCAAATATATAGCGCCGCAGATGATAGAGTCGAAGTTGCTTGTTGACAAGTTTATCGACCAGATAGCCGTCATAGCCGACCAGCGCAAGTTTGTGTCTGCACTGGTTATACCCGACTATGCCCTGCTCGAGGAATACGCCCGCGACAACAACATAAAGTTTGGCTGCCGCGAAGACCTGTGCGCCGACCCGCGCATCAACAAGATGATGGCCGACCGCATAGAGACGCTTCAGCAGCAGTTTGCCAGCTATGAGAAGATAAAGCGCTTCACCATACTGCCAAAACATTTCACTATGGAGAGCGGAGAGCTTACCAATACGCTCAAGATAAGGCGAAAGGTGCTCAACAAGAACTACGCCGGCGTAATAGACAAGATGTATGAAGACGCTGACGCCGTGCAGCCTGAAACACCCGTTAAATAACAGAAAAAACGACAGTAACCCAGATGATAACAAGTGATCAACTGAAAGATGTGATGGAGCGTGCCGAGGCACTGCATCATTATCTTGACATAGACAAGAAGAAAATAGAATTTGAGGAAGAACAGCTGCGCACACAGGCGCCCGACTTCTGGGACGACCCTAAGCGCGCCCAGGAACAGATGAAGAAGGTGAAGGGCATACAGCGCTGGATCGACGGATATAAGGAGGTGCGCACCTGTGCCGACGAGCTTCAGCTGGCTTTCGATTTCTATCATGACGATATGGTTACCGAAGAGGAGGTAGACGAAGACTACGCCAAGGCGATAAAGGCCATCGAAGACCTTGAACTTAAGAATATGCTCCGCCAGAAGGAAGACCCCATGGACTGTGTGCTCAAGATAAACAGCGGCGCCGGCGGCACCGAGAGCCAGGACTGGGCACAGATGCTCATGCGTATGTATATGCGCTGGGCTGAGGCTCACGGCCACAAGGTTACAATCAGCAACCTGCAGGAGGGCGACGAGGCCGGAATAAAGAGCGTTACCATGGAGATTGAGGGCGGAGAGTATGCCTACGGATACCTTAAGAGCGAGAACGGAGTCCACCGCCTGGTGCGTGTCTCTCCGTTCAATGCGCAGGGCAAGCGCATGACCAGCTTCGCCAGCGTGTTCGTTTCGCCTCTTGTCGACGACACGATTGAGGTCTATGTCGACCCGTCAAAGGTCAGCTGGGACTTGTTCCGTTCGGGAGGTGCCGGTGGACAGAACGTCAACAAGGTGGAAACCGGTGTGCGTCTGCGCTACCAGTATGTCGACCCCGACACCGGCGAAGAAGAGGAAATCCTCATTGAGAACACAGAGAGCCGCAAGCAGCTTGAGAACCGCAACAACGCCATGCGCCTGCTCAAGTCGCAGCTCTACGACCGCGCAATGAAGAAACGCCTCGAGGCTCAGGCCAAGATTGAGGCAGGAAAAAAGAAGATAGAGTGGGGAAGTCAGATAAGGAGTTATGTCTTCGACGACCGCCGCGTCAAGGATCACCGCACCAACTATCAGACGTCTGACGTGGACGGAGTGATGGACGGAAAGATCGACGGCTTCATCAAGGCATACCTTATGGAGTTTCCGGTTACCGACGAGGAGTAATTCTTCGTCGGCACATGATGCCGGATGCAGTCCGGTTGCTTTATTCAGGCATGCGCATTTGCGCCTCGCCGTCAGGCGTTGCAGCTTCTTTTGCTGCCTCGTCAGCGGCATTCGGCCATGCGTCAGGTTGTATGACAATATTTAAAGAACCTTAATTTTAAAGATAATAACTATGAGTCAGAACAGAAAATTACGCCGCGCTAAGCGTGAGGCAGAACAAGAACAGCAAGGCAAGAAAGTCGTTACATGGATATTTGCGGCACTGGTTATCTTTGCCGTGATATATCTTGTTGTTCTAATGATAGGCCAGATGTAATATGAGTGGTCTGGAGATAGAGCGCAAGTTCTTGGTTCACAAGGCCGGCCGGCCGTATGCGGCTCAGGCTACATCGTCGAGCCGCATACGCCAGGGCTATATCTGCAGCGAGCGCGGGCGCACTGTCAGGGTGCGTATTCGCGACGGTCGCGGCTTCATAACAATCAAGGGACCGTCTGACGGCAAAGGCATGAGCCGCTATGAGTTTGAGAAGGAGATAACGCTCGACGAGGCCTCGCATCTTATGGAGCTGTGCGAGCCGGGCATTATCGACAAGACCCGATATCTCGTTGCCAGCGGAAAGCATGTGTTCGAGGTAGATGAGTTCTATGGAGAGAATGAAGGTCTGGTAATGGCTGAGGTGGAGCTGCAGAGCGAGGACGAGCCTTTTGTCAAGCCCGACTTCATTGCCGACGAGGTAACTGCCGACCGCCGCTTCTACAACTCATCGCTGCGCCGCTCGCCGTTCAGTGCCTGGCGCGACTCTTTGCCAGAAGAATTCCGATAACGGCAGCCAGCGTTACGCCCGTGGCATTGGCCGCAAAGTCGAGCCAGTCGCCGCTTCTCCTGCCGCCGGTGCAGTTTTCCTGCAGTATCTCTATCAGTCCGCTCATCATCACAGGGGCGAGCCATGCCCATATAAAAAGCTTCATCGTCTCAGGTGTCTTGTGATGTCTGAGATATTCAATCCATATTGTTGTGCATGTTCCGGCATACATAACTATGTGTACCCATTTGTCTATGAATGCCACGTTGTCAAGCGGAGTGCGTGGCGGATAGCAGAAACACAAAATCCATATCGTGGCCAGAAACAGATATGAAAACGGGTATTTCTTTACTTGCGGTTGTCTTAGTCTCATCAATGTCAGTCTTTTTGTGCAAAGGTAGCATATTTCTGTGAAAACCTGACATCGATTGCCGTGAAAACAAGAAGCGTCTCTTATGCAGGCTTTGACTTTTGGCAACAGGCGGGTGCAAGTGGTTAATGGTAACATAAGACATTAAAGTGAAAATTTACTATTATGAAATCAGAGAGAGCAAGTTTTGGAAGTAAGCTTGGAATTATTCTTGCCACGGCCGGTTCTGCCGTAGGATTAGGTAACGTCTGGCGCTTCCCCTATATGGCGGGAGAGCACGGCGGCGGAGTGTATATTATTGTCTACATTGCCTGTGTGCTTCTTCTCGGCATTCCCTGCATCGTCAGCGAGTTTGTGATAGGACGCCGTGCCGCATCCAACACGGCGCGGGCCTACGGCATTTTGTCCGGCGGAAAGCCGTGGATGCTTGTCGGCCTGCTCGGAGTGCTTACAGGTTTTCTGATTTCGGGATATTACGCTGTGGTGTCAGGCTGGTGTATGCATTATATATATGCCTCGGTTGCGGGCCATCTGCACGGGTCGCCCGACTTCTTTGCAGGTTATTTCTCGTCTTTCGAGACAAATCCCTGGAAGCCTGCCTTCTGGACACTTCTGTTTATGCTTATTACTCACCTTATAATAATACGCGGCATCCGCGGAGGCATTGAGAAGGCTTCAAAGCTGATGATGCCCATACTTTTTGTGCTTCTCATAGTCATTGTCGTGCTTTCGTGCATGCTTCCAGGGGCTATGGAGGGCGTGAAGTTTCTGTTTGAACCAGACTTCAGCAAGGTTGACGGCAGCATGTTTCTCGGTGCTCTCGGCCAGGCTTTCTTCTCGCTCAGTATTGGTATGGGATGCCTGTGTACGTATGCGTCATACTTCAGTAAGGATACCGACCTGATGAAGTCGGCCGCCCAGATAGCCTTTATCGACACCGTTGTGGCCGTGCTTGCGGGCCTCATGATTTTCCCCGCAGCGTTTTCGGTGGGTATCAGTCCCGATTCTGGTCCCTCATTGGTGTTCATCACCTTGCCTAACGTGTTCCAGCAGGCATTCTCAAGCATGCCGGCTGTAGGCTATGTCGTGTCTGCCGCGTTCTATGCGTTGCTGGCTTTGGCAGCCCTTACATCCATAATCTCCATGCACGAGGCAAGCACCGTGTTCTTCGAGGAGGAGTGCAAGCTCAGCCGCAAGCGTGCTGCCACTATCGTAACCGTGGCCTGCTCGTTGATAGGTCTTGTTTGTTCGATGTCTTTGGGCGGATACGATCTTCTGACTGTTTTTGGCCGAACGCTGTTCGACGTGTTCGATTTCTTTACAGGACAAATAATGCTTCCCGTGGGAGGATTCCTTACATGTATCTTCCTCGGCTGGTTCCTGCCGCATAAGCTGGTGCGTGATGAGTTTACCAATCATGGCACGTTGCGCGGCCGTCTGTTCGGCATCTATCTGTTCTGTGTGAGATATGTGTGTCCTGTAGGAATATTGCTTATATTCCTTCAGCAGTTTGGCATAATCTGATAGGTGAGGCTATGCCGTTCGGTTTCATTTAACATCACAGAAAAATGCGCGGGTTCTTTTATCTTAACCGCACCGACCGCCGTGTTGTGGTGGCCGTGCTCCTTGTGGCCGTAGCAGCCGCGGGACTGCTGCTCTGTGCCGGCTACGGCGCGGGCGAGTCGCCTGCAGGCGTGGCCGGAGATGCTCCTGCAGTGGCGGCTGGCGGCAGAAAAGGCTCTGCCGGTAAGAAGGACGGATATGCGGAATATACCGACGGCCGGCGCACTGAGCTGTCATACTTCGACCCTAACACGGCAGACAGCACACAACTGCTGAGGCTCGGGCTGGCGCCGTGGCAGGTCAGAAACATATATAAGTACAGGGCCAAGGGCGGAATATATCGCACCAAGGCCGACTTTGCACGTCTTTACGGACTTACGGTGCAGAAGTTTAAGGAACTGGAGCCATACATACGCATCGAGGGCGACTATCGTCCGGCATCTGAGGTGTATGGAGGCAGCACTGTCGACCTGACCATACGCGACACGACGAGACACCCCGTGAAGATAAAGCCCGGCGAACATATCGTGCTGAACACGGCCGACACGTCGCAGCTGAAGCGCGTGCCGGGCATAGGCAGCGGCTTTGCCCGCGCCATAGTGAGCTACGGCCGTCGGCTGGGCGGATATGTCAGCGTTGAGCAACTGCGCGAGATTGACAACTTTCCCGAGTCGGCTATAGCCTATTTCGTGGTGAAGCATCCTGTGGTTAGCCGGCTCAACCTCAACCGGCTGCCGCTCAGCAGTCTGCGCAGACATCCCTACATAGGCTTCTATCAGGCTAAGACCATAATAGAATACCGCCGGCTGCACGGAAGAATAAATTCGCTCGACGATCTGAAACTGTGCAAGGACTTCACGCCCGAGGCCATCGAGCGCCTGCGCCCCTATGTGGAATTCTGACTCACGTCTTCGCATACAGTGACGCAGGAAAAATACGCTTGTGTAACATGTTGATATTCAATGTGTTGCAAAAGACCATGTTTTGCGCTCCAAAAGACCGTCTTTTATCATGCAAAAGACCACCTTTTAGAGCCTGAAACATGGCCTTTTGCATTACGGCTGCACAGAGCATGCGCCATGACATCAGCCTGACGCTGTTCTCATCTCAAATCCTGCATCAGTGTTCAGCCTGTATTTTTGCCTTATGTTGAGCAGATTTTCGTTATAATTTTCATCTGCATAGCAGGTTGTGTAAAGAAAAGCTGACGTAAAGACGACGGCAGAAAGCAAGAAGACTGCTGAAAACATGAATGGACAAAGTATATAAAACTATGTTCGGAATAATGTTCGGTTAGGGCTTATCCCCGTGCCGTGGACTCCTTTCGGTCCTTTGTCCGTGCCCGTATGAGGCAGCCTCGGCCAGCCCTTGCAGCCGTCGTGTTACGCCTTGCGGCGGCCTTTATGCATGGCTCCGCAGTTTGATTTCTGCCTGCATGGCGAGCTTTTTGATTATTATCGTTTAATTAATCAAAAAAAAGGAATAGCCCAATGTTATTCAAATTATTTTTTCTACTTTTGCAAAGTAGAAATTACAAAACACACATATATATTTAAAAACTACAAAACTATGGATTTAGTTCAGCAAATCATTGAGCGCGCTAAAAGCAACAAGCAGCGCATCGTGCTCCCCGAAGCCACAGAGGAGCGCACTTTAAGGGCAGCCGACATGGTGCTGGCCGAAGGTGTGGCTGACATCATTCTTATCGGCAATCCCGGTGAGATAAACTCTCTGGCAGAGCAGTGGGGCCTGAAAAATATCGACAAGGCTACTATCGTTGACCCGGAGAACAACCCCAAGAGCGAGGAATATGCAGCCCTGCTGGCAGAGCTCCGCAAGAAGAAGGGCATGACCATCGAACAGGCTCGCGAGCTGGTTAAGAATCCTCTCTATCTCGGATGTATGATTATAAAGACTGGCGGAGCCGACGGACAGATATCTGGAGCACTCAGCACAACGGCCGACACTCTGCGTCCGGCTCTTCAGATCATCAAGTGCACCCCCGGAATCACATGCGTCAGCGGCGCAATGCTGCTCATCACAAAGCAGCCTCAGTATGGCGAGAACGGCGTGCTCGTAGTAGGCGACGTTGCCGTTACACCTATGCCCGACGCACAGCAGCTGGCTCAGATTGCCGTTTGCACAGCTCAGACAGCCAAATCTGTTGCAGGCTTCGCTGATCCCCGCGTTGCTATGCTCAGCTTCTCAACAAAAGGCAGCGCAAGCCATGAGGTGGTTGACAAGGTGGTTGAGGCTACAAAACTGGCTAAGGAGCTCGATCCGTCTCTCAAGGTTGACGGCGAACTGCAGGCCGACGCAGCCCTCGTGCCTTCAGTAGGCGAGAAGAAGGCTCCCGGAAGCGACATCGCCGGTAAAGCCAACGTTCTCGTATTCCCATGCCTCGAGGTAGGCAACATCAGCTATAAGATGGTTCAGCGTCTTGGCGGTGCCGAGGCCATAGGTCCTATCCTTCAGGGTATCGCCCGTCCGGTTAACGACCTCAGCCGCGGCTGCTCAGTAGAGGATATTTACAAGCTGGTAGCCATCACGGCATGCCAGGCAATGGATGCAAAAGCATAATTAATAATTTAAGTAGTTAAAGGAGTTATAGTAGTTAAAGAAGTTAAAGTCAATAGCCTTGCAGATGAACAACTTTGAGAGCGTGGTGGCATGGCAGAAGGCCTACAAGTTTACCTTGCTGGCATATAAGGTAGCCAACACCTTTCCCGAATGTGAACGCTTCGGACTCTGCTCTCAGTTTAAAAGAGCTGCGGTTTCTGTTCCGGCCAATATTGCTGAGGGATATAAAAAACTCAGCAAGGCAGACAAGCTGCGCTTCTATAACATCGCGCAAGGAAGCATTGAAGAATGCAGATGCTATGTTTATTTGTCGAAAGACCTTGGGTATGTTGATGCTCCGGTTTTCAACGAACTGATGGAAGCTCTGTCTGATGCAAGCAGGCTGCTTAACGCATATTGCAAGGGTGTGATAAATAATGGCTATGCTGATGATGGCCAACAGGGCTATTGACTTTAACTACTTTAACTACTATAACTACTTTAACTCCCGATAAACAACTTATAACCATGAAAATTTTAGTATTAAACTGCGGCAGCTCGTCTATCAAGTATGCACTTTACAACATGGACGACAAGTCTGTCATGACATCAGGCGGTGCAGAGCGCGTTGGTCTCGACGGCGCTTTCGTTAAAGTGAAGCTGCCTAACGGAGAGAAAAAAACTGTAATGCACGACATTCCCGAACATACAGAGGGAGTGAAGTTCATCTTCTCACTGCTCACCGATCCTGAAATCGGCGTTATTAAAGACCTCAATGAAATCGACGCCGTTGGCCATCGTATGGTGCACGGAGGCGAGAAGTTCAACAAGAGCGTGGTGCTTACCGACGAGGTGCTCAAGACTTTTGAAGAGTGCATCGACCTGGCTCCGCTGCACAATCCGGCCAACCTCAAGGGTGTCAAGGCCGTCAGCGAGCTTATGCCCGGTCTGCCTCAGGTAGGCGTGTTCGATACAGCCTTCCATCAGACAATGCCCGCACACTCATATCTCTACGCCATACCGTATGAGCTTTACGAGAAATATGGCGTGCGCCGCTACGGATTCCACGGAACAAGCCACCGCTATGTGTCAAAGAGAGTGTGCGACTTCCTGGGCGTAAATCCTGCCGACAAGAAGGTCATCACCTGCCACATAGGCAACGGAGGCAGTATAGCTGCCGTTGACGGAGGCAAATGTGTTGACACATCAATGGGTCTCACACCGCTCGAAGGTCTCATGATGGGCACACGAAGCGGTGATATCGACGGCGGTGCCATCACATTCCTCGAGAAGAAACTCGGTCTCGACGCTGACGGAATGTCAAATCTGCTCAACAAGAAGAGCGGTGTGCTCGGCATAACAGGCATCTCTTCAGACATGCGCGAGATAGAGTCTGCCAACGATGAGGGCAACGAGCGTGCCAAGCTGGCTCTCGACATGTACAGCTACAGAATAAAGAAATACGTTGGAGCCTATGCTGCTGCCATGGGCGGATGCGACATTATTGTGTTCACCGCAGGCGTTGGCGAGAACCAGGCTTCTATGCGTGAGGATGTATGCAAGAACATGGAGTACATGGGTGTTAAGCTCGACGTTGAGAAGAACAAGACCATCCGCGGTGAGGAAGCCATCATCTCTACTCCCGACTCTAAGGTTACGGTATGCGTAATTCCTACCGACGAGGAGCTGATGATTGCAACAGACACAATGAATCTGCTGTAAGCTTCACACGGATAGCATATAATAAAGGTGAGAAAGCATGTGCGTCTGATATGTCATGACGCCGTCTTTCTCACCTTTTTTTATTTGTTGAGGCTTGCGCCCCGTGCGTGTTGTCGCTGCTGTTGCGGCCTGATGCAGTGCAGTATGCCGCCGTTGTCGTGCCGTAGGGGCTGCTGAAGGCTTATGGCTTGCTCTCGCCCTCGGCGTATTCTTCGAGGAACAGATGCTCGCCGTCGAACACAACGTATGTGAACTGCCATATCCAGTCGCCTATAATCATCATCCGCGTCTTGCGCGACAGCATGAGGTCGAGCTCTATGTGGCGGTGTCCGTAGATGAAATAGTCGATGTCCGGATGGGTCTTCATGTACTTCTTGGTGTATTTTACCAGGGCTTCCTTGTCCTCACCCTGATATGGCGGCTCCTTTCCGTCGGCACGCTTCATGCGGCTGTGCTTGGCCCATGTCAGTCCGAACCAGATGCCCCAGCGCGGATGCAGCGCGCTGAACATGCGCTGGCAGACGCGGTTGTGGAACACGCGGCGTATGAAGTTGAACTTAGGGTCGTGGTCGCCAAGGCCGTCGCCGTGTGCCATGTAGAACACCTTGTCGTATATGTCTACGGTCGTTGGCTTGGTGTGTATGATTACGCCGCACTCCTCTTCAAGATAGCCGTACATCCAGATGTCGTGGTTGCCGGTGAAGAAGTGCACCTCGACGCCCATGTCGGTCAGCTCGGAGAGCTTGCCCAGGAAGCGCGTATATCCCTTGGGCACGGCATATTTGTATTCGTACCAGAAGTCGAACATGTCGCCCAGCAGATATATTGCCGCGGCCTTGTTCTTTATTTCGTCAAGAAACCGCACCAGCCTGCGCTCCTGCGTGCGGCCGTGAGCTATGGCCAGCGAGCCCAGGTGTGCGTCGGACAGTATGTAGACATTCTTTCTCATGGTGCAGATGTTTTAGTATTTAAGATATGCTGTTATTCGAATCCCAGCTCGAGGCGTGCCTCCTCGCTGAGCATGCTCTGGTCCCATGCGGGCTCGAACACGAGGTTCACCGTGGCCGACTTTACGCCGTCGAGGCTGTCTACCTTCTGCCTTACGTCCTCGAGGATGAAGTCTGCCGCCGGACATGTGGGCGCGGTGAAGGTCATGTCGATGTCCACGGTGGCGTCGTCTTTCACGTCAATCTTGTAAATCAGTCCGAGGTCGTATATGTTTACGGGTATTTCCGGGTCGTATACAGTCTTGAGCACGTCTACTATTCTCTCTTCTATAGCTGTTTTTTCTTCTTGAGTCATGATTCTTATGTTATGATTAGTTGCATCATCTGTGTGCAGGCCGCTGCTTGTGCCGTGCCTGTTTGCCTGTTGCATAATAGGGCAATACAAAGATAGGTGAAAAAAAGCGTATTACAAAATTTATGCCGTTTTTTTGTGCCGTGCGGCGTTCTGTTGTGCCACGGCTGTTGCCCTGCCTGTGCAGCGGAGTGGTGTTGGCTGAGATTGGACTTTGCGCAAAAAGAAGCCCGGACGCAAGCGTATGGCAGAAGGCGTCCGGGCAGATTCAGTTGTAGTAATTATTGATTGTCTTGCTGTTTTTCGGTTGCAGGCAGAGTGACAGTTGTTGCTGTGTAGTCCTCAACTTGTTTTCCGTCGATTTTCACGTTCTTGATGTTGAGTGTCAGCGTCAGCTTGTTGTCCTCCCCGTTGTATGATGCAGTCGTAACGGCCACGTCGGCAGTAGCCTTCACGGTGTTCTCGCCGGCCTGGTATTCAAAGTTGCAGATGCAGCTGTCGGCTGTCATGCTTACAATGTTGTTGGCATATCCGCTTATTCTGTAGCTTACGCTGCATGTGTCGGCCTTGTATGTGTTGAGCGCCTGCTCGAGGTTTTCTGCTGCAACAACGTCCTTTATGATGTTGCTTACGGGCAGGTTGAACTGCATGTCGGCTGTTCCGAGAGTTACGGTCATTGCCGAGTCGGCTGTAGCTTCGCCGTATTCCATGCTGTTTACATATGTGCCGGGCATTGCGCTGAGTACTTCCTGTGGTACGCTTACGCCGTTGTCTTCATCGTCGTCGCAAGATGTCATTGTTGCTGTGAGGCATAAGCCCATGATAAATCCAAATATTAATTTCAAAGATTTCATTGCTTTTTTGTTTTTAATTTTACGTTATTTTGTTTGTGAGTACTCGTAATTGTAAATGTTACGGCGACAGAAAACTTGCATGGGGGTATGGTTAAAACTTGTAAAAATATATTTTCTACACTGAAAACTCTGTCATCCTCTGCCGTCGTCAATGCTTTTCTGCCGGCCTTTTTCTGCTGCCTTTCACCGGCGTTGCATAGACTTTGATTGTGGCGATTTAGGCTGTTGTATGGTATTGTCATTGAGACTGATTTCTAAAAGACCCCCTTTCGTCTTCTGAAAGACCACATATTGCACGCTAAAAGGCCACCTTTTAGAAACTAAAAGATGGCCTTTTGTAACGTGTTGGATGTCAGGCTGTTGTGCGGTTGTGTGCTTTGCCTTTGCAGGGCGGCGTTTTCCTACAGCCGTCCCTCCTCCGAATAGCTGTAATATCGTCCGTCGGTGATTATCAGATGGTCGAGAAAGTGCAGGCGCATTATCTCGCACGCCTTCTTCATGCGCTGCGTCAGCCTGTCGTCGTCGCCGCTCGGCATGGGGTTGTTGCTCGGATGGTTGTGGCATAGCACCACGATGGTGGCGTTGCAAAGCAGCGCGTTCTTTATCACCACGCGTATATCCACCGCCGTCTCGGTTATGCCGCCGTGCGACAGCTGCATGTCTTTTATCAGCTTGCAGTTCTGGTTCATCAGCAATATCCATGCCTCCTCTTCGCTCAGGTCCTGCATCTTTGGGTGCATAAACTCGTAGATTGCAGCTGCCGAGTCGAGCCGCTTGCGCTCTTCAGCCTTCTCGGCCTGGCGGCGCTTGCCCAGCTCGCAGGCTGCCAGTATGGTTACGGCTTTGGCCGGTCCCAGGCCCTTGTAGTTGCCGGAGGTGAGCTGGTCGATGCTCATCTTGCCGAGAGAGTTAAGGTTGTTGTTGCAGTCGTTGAGCACTCTCTTCATGAGGTCTACCGCACTTTCTTCGGGCGAGCCCGAGCCTATGAGTATAGCCAGCAGTTCGGCGTTCGACAGCGCCTGTGCCCCGAGCCGCATCATCTTTTCGCGTGGCCGGTCGTCCTCGGCCCATTGGTTTATGCTTAGTTTTGACATATTGTTCTAAATTGAGAATTGAGAGTTGAGAATGGAAAATTATGATTTGCCTTTTTGATTATTATTGTGTTGCTTTGTTTGCAGATTGGACGTGTACAAAACAAGTTAGATTGTTACAAAATGTAGAGATGGGGTAATAGCAGGGCACGTAAATATCTCTGCTTATGGCACTAAACTGCTTTTTGATGTTTTTATAATTTTAGTGAGTATGCGTATAATTTCCTCGTTGTCGTTCATCATAGATTGCAGTTGCCTGTCCGTAATATAATGGCCGCTGTTAAGCATTTTCAGCCAATATTCCGTTTCGTCGGCTTCTTTTAGCGCAATGCTCAGCTTATGTATAAAGTCAATTTTGCTTTGTGCGTTTCTGCTTTCAGCTGTATTGGCTCCGATGCTTGTGCCGCTTCTAAGTATTTGGTTCGCTATAATGTGTTCGTGTTTCACCTCAACAAGGTATCTGTGCATGTTGACTATACGTGCAGAAAAGGCCTCGGTCTTAGTTAATATTATGTTTTCTTTCCGTTGTAGCATTAGTGTTGTTTTAAGGTTATAAAGGTAAAGAATAAGGTTGTAAAGGTAAAAAGAACGATGCGTATGCCGATTGCATGAATTAAATATGCAGCAGATTGCTGTCAGCAAATTGCTTTAATTGAAGAATTGAGAATGAATAATCAGATTACATCAAAATTATACCTTTCAAAGGTAATCATAATTATCCATTCTCAATTCTCCATTCTCACTTATAAAAGTTTTTGTCGAATGCATGAAACTCGTCGTGCTTCAGCACGCAGCGCTTCCACCATGCAGTGATGAATCCGCATCCGTAGCCGAACAGCTGGATGAACGATGCCGGGATGCTGAGCAGTCCTACCTTAAAGCTGCGGTTGCTTATTGACGAGTCGATGAGTATCAGCAGGCAGTAGAGAAGTATCGGAAGCCAGGGCCCGGCGCACAGCCAGTACCACTTGTCGATGCTGTCGTATTCCATCAGCACACGCCCCACGGCAGATGTCAGCACCAGGGCCGTCACGCCTACGGTGAACACCGTCGGCAGCATGTGCACTATCTTTAGCGATTCGGGATACTTCTTATACAGGTTTATGCGCGCTATTCCGCTGTTGAACACCTGCCGGTAGAACTTGCGGAAGTCGGTGCGGCGCTTGTGCCAAACCCATGCGTCGGGGAACAGGCGGCAGTTGCAGCCTGCCTTGAATATGCGTATGCTGAAGTCGATGTCCTCGCCGAAGCGCATCTTTGAGAATCCTCCCAGCTTCAGATATACGCTGCGGCGTATGCCCATGTTGTACGAACGGGGATAAAACTTGTCGAGCTTCTTCTTTCCGCCCCTTATGCCTCCGGTGGTGAAAAAGCTTGTCATGGAGTAGCTTATGGCCTTCTGCGTGTCAGTGAACGAGTCGTGCGCGCGGTCAGGACCGCCAAAGGCGTCGGCCCCGGTCTTGGCCAGTTCGGCGTCTACTGCCGCGAGATAGCCCTCGGGCAGCACCACGTCAGAGTCGAGCACAATGAGATATTCTCCTTTAGAGCGCTCCGCTCCATAGTTGCGGCTCTGTCCCGGTCCGCTGTTCTTCTTCATAAAATACTGAATGTCGAGCGCTCCGCTGTATCCCTCGCATACGCTCTTGCATGTGCGTGTGCTGCCGTCTTCAACAATAATCACCTCAAAGTCCTTCACGGTCTGTGCCGTAAGGCTCTTCAGCAGTTCGTCAACTTCCTCCGGGCGGTTGAACACCGGTATGATAAAAGAATATTTCATTTGTCCTGTAAGGTTAACGGTTACTTTATGTTTGCACCTCCTCTGCATGGAGGATTATAAAAGAGAAGGAGCCAAGCCTTCGGTAAGGAAACCGCATCGCGATGTGTCAGCGGTCGCCGTGCCGAAGCCCTGGCTCCTTGTTTGTTTATGTTCTCAACGTCAGGTTGAGCATGCTTATTCCTTTACACGGTTCAGATAGCTTCCGTCGCGTGTGTCAACCTGGATGAGGTCGCCTTCGTTGATGAACAGCGGCACTCTCACCTCAACACCGGTTTCGAGTGTAGCCGGCTTTGTGGCATTGGTAGCTGTGTCGCCCTTGATGCCCGGCTCGCTGTGTGTTACGCGCAAGTTTGTCTTTACAGGCATTTCGGCATAGAGGATAGTTCCGTCTGTAGTGTCGGTTACAACCTCAACGATGTCGCTCTCCTTCATGAAGTCAACGCCGATGATAGCGTCCTTGGCGATAGGAATCTGCTCGAAAGTTTCCTGGTTCATGAAGATAAGACCTGTTGTATCCTCATAAAGATACTGATACGGACGGTGCTCTATTCTTACGTCTTCGAGCTTGAAGCCAACCTGGAATGTGCGCTCCAGAACGCGGCCGTCGGTCACGTTCTTCAGTTTTGTACGCATAACGGTGTTACCCTTACCTGGCTTAACGTGCTGGAAGTCGATGCAAATCCATACCTGATTGTCCATGCGGATGCATGTTCCTTTTTTAATTTCCTGTGAGTTAATCATTGTTCGTAATATATGAATTTATTGTTGATTCCTGACTGCTGACGGGCGGGCGCCTCGTCTCTTGCTGCGGGCTTTTGTCCCGTGCCAAAGCATCATTATGTTGTAAATGTTTGGCTTTCAGGGCGCAAAGTTACGATTTTTTTAGAAAAAAACATAAAAGTTTGACCTAAAAAACGCTTAATTCTTGGTTATTTAAAAAGAAATGTGTACTTTTGCAGCCCAAAGCGAGGAATAAAATAAACAATAAATAATTAAATAAGATGAAAAGAACATTTCAGCCGCACAACAGAAAGAGAGTGAACAAGCACGGTTTCCGTGAGAGAATGGCTACAAAGAACGGCCGTCGCGTGCTTGCAGCACGTCGTGCAAAAGGGCGTAAAAAGCTTACAGTTTCTGACGAGAACCACGGTAAATAACCAAATGTTCCAAAGAAATTAAACGGGAAATGAGAAAGAAGTAAAGTAATATCTTTGCTTCTTTCTCTTTTTTTTATACCTTTGCAGAAAAACCTACGACATAGATGAAGACAAAAGATTTCTTCGGAAAAATCTTTAGTTTAAGGCTTTGGGCCAACTTCCTTGCAATGTTCCTGGTCGTTGTCCTGCTGTGCTGGGGCGTGAAGATGGGCATCGACATATACACCCATCATGGCGAGAAGATAAAGATACCGGACGTGAGGCATAAGCTCTTTGCCGATGCCGAGCATATCCTCAACGACAGAGGCCTGCAGATTGTTGTCAGCGACACCGGATACGTCAAGACGCTTCCGCCCGACTGTATCCTTGAACAGTCGCCCGAGGCAGGAAGGGAAGTTAAGTCTGGCCGTGTGGTTTATGTCGTCATCAACTCTTCGAGCTCGCCGATGCTGACCATACCCGACATCATAGACAACTGTTCTTACCGCGAGGCGCGCGCCAAGCTGATGGCAATGGGCTTCAAGGTCGGCCCGACGGAGTTTATCCCGGGCGAGAAAGACTGGGTGTACGGGCTGAAGTCGAAGGGCAAGAGCCTGCGCAACGGACAGAAAGTGTCGGTAAACGACGTGCTCGTGCTTCAGGTGGGAGACGGCATGCGCGACATGAACGACTCGATAATATACGCTGATCCAGATTTCTATTATGACGGCAGTGCCGACTCTACCATGCATCACGACATGGCAGACCCGTCGGTTCAGGGCGTGCAGACGCAGGGAGGCGATGTCGACGAGTTTGAGGTGGTCACCGGTCCGGAATGATGATGGCTGCCATGGCCGTGCGGGTTATAATGCCGCAGGCCTTCTGTAAAACGAGATATTTATATGACAGACAATTATATAGAGGAACTTGAGGACGACGAGCAGCAACAGCTGTATGAGCATCTGCGCATAGTCGTGGACAAGGGACAGATGCCCCTGCGCATCGACAAGTACATGTTCGAGAAGCTGCAGCACACAAGCCGCAACCGCATTCAGCGTGCGGCTGACGCAGGATTCGTGCATGTCAACGACGTTCCGGTGAAGAGCAACTATAAGGTTCGCCCGCTCGACGTCATAACCCTGATGCTCGACCGCCCTCAGTATGACAACACAATAGAGCCCGAGGACATTCCGCTGGATGTGGTCTATGAAGATTCGGAGCTGATAGTGATAAACAAGCCTGCCGGACTTGTTGTCCATCCGGGCTGCGGCAACTATCACGGCACACTGGTCAATGCCATAGCATGGCATCTGCGCGACCTGCCTTCGTATAACCCCAACGACCCTGAAGTGGGCCTCGTTCACCGTATAGACAAGGACACAAGCGGCCTTTTGGTCATTGCCAAGACGCCGGACGCAAAGACAAAGCTCGGCGCACAGTTCTTCAACAAGACTACACACCGCAGCTACAACGCCATGGTGTGGGGCAACTTCACTGAAGATGAAGGGCGCATTGAGGGCAACATCGGCCGCGATCCTAAGGACAGGCTCCGCATGGCGGTGTTCTCGCCCGACTCGGGCATAGGCAAGCATGCCGTAACCCACTACCGCGTGATAGAGCGCTTCGGCTATGTCACGCTGGTTGAGTGCATCCTCGAGACCGGCCGCACCCATCAGATACGTGCCCATATGCGGCATATCGGCCATCCGCTCTTCGGCGACGAGCGCTACGGAGGCACCGTCATTCTGCGCGGAAACCGCAGCGGCAGCTACAAGCAGTTTATAGAGAACTGCCTGAAGATATGTCCGCGCCAGGCGCTTCATGCCCGCACGCTCGGCTTCGTGCATCCCAAGACCGGCAAGCAGCTCGACTTCACCTCGCAGCTTCCTGCCGACATGGAGCAGCTGATAGGGCGTTGGAGAACTTATATAAACGGAAATGAATTTAAATAAAAATATTGTATGAAGAATTTAAAGAGAACTATTGCCATCGTGTGCGGTGGAGATTCCTCAGAGTATGAGGTTTCATTGCGCTCTGCACAGGGCCTTTACTCTTTTTTTGACAAGGAGCGTTACAATGTGTATATTGTTGTTGTGAGAAGCCTTGACTGGCATGTCAACCTTCCAGACGGCACAACAGCCCGCATTGACCGCAACGATTTCTCATTCATGGAGAATGGTAAACTGGTGCAGTTTGACTATGCTTATATCACCATACACGGCACACCGGGCGAGAACGGCATCATGCAGGGATATTTTGAGCTTGTGCATGTGCCTTATTCAACAAGCAGCGTGCTTGTTGAGGCGCTCACTTTCAACAAGTTTGTGCTTAACCAGTATCTGCGCGGCTACGGCGTAAGAGTGGCCGACAGCCTGCTGATACGCAAGGGATATGAGGAGATTGTAAGCGATGACGAGATAGAGGAGCGCATCGGCATGCCTTGCTTCGTTAAGCCTGCGGCCGACGGCAGCAGCTTCGGAGTGTCGAAGGTGAAGAACAAAGACCAGCTTGCTCCGGCCATACGCAAGGCCATGCTCGAGAGCGAGGATGTGATGGTGGAACGTTACATGGAAGGAACAGAGATATCGATAGGCTGCTACAAGACTCACGACAAGACCGTGGTGCTGCCTGCAACAGAGGTGGTTACGCAGCGCGAGTTCTTCGATTACGACGCCAAGTACAACGGACAGGTGCAGGAGATTACGCCGGCACGCCTCAGTGAGGAGACCACAAAGCGCGTAAACGAGATTACAAGCCAGATTTATGACATACTCCACTGCAACGGAATAATCCGCATCGACTACATCATCAGCCGCGGAAAGGGCAGCGACGGCCAGGAGGTTGACAAGGTGAACATGATAGAGATCAACACCACTCCGGGCATGACAGCCACCAGCTTTATTCCGCAGCAGGTTAAGGCTGCCGGCCTTAACATGACGGATGTGCTGACAGACATCGTGGAAAACCAGTTCAGATAAAATTCTGAAACTTTTTAAATATACGGTTAAGAGAGCCGGGATTGAAGGCTCTTTTAACCGTTTTACAGAATAACAATAAAATATTTTCGTACTATGAAAGTTCCGGTTGAGTTTGACGAGATACGGCCTTTTGAGCCGGAAGAGCTTCCTCAGGCTTATGAAAGGCTGCTGGCCAATCCGCAGTTCAGGAAGGTTATTGAGTTTGTTTTGCCCGGAGTGCCGTTTGAGATGATCGAGAAGAAGATGTACTCGTGCAAGACTAATTTTGAGTTTCAGTTGAATTTTTGCTATGCTTTCTTGCAGAAGCTTGTCGATTCGTTCACGAAGGGCTTCTCTATGGACATTTCGTGCATAAGCGTCGACAGGCGTTACACTTTTGTGAGCAACCACCGCGACATAGTGATCGACCCTGCCTTCCTCGGCAAGGGACTTATCGACAACGGATTCAAGACCACCTGCGAGATAGCCATAGGCGACAACCTGCTGTCGCTGCCGTGGGTGAAAGACCTGGTAAGGGTGGTAAAGTCGTTCATCGTGAAGCGCGGACTGTCGCCCCGCGAGACGCTTGCCGCAAGCAAGGTGATGTCTGACTATATGTACTTCGTGATGGAGCAGAAGCACGACAACATCTGGATTGCACAGCGCGAAGGCCGCGCCAAGGACTCTGACGACCGCACGCAGCCGGCCATTCTGAAGATGATGGCCATGGGCGGAGGCAAGGGCAGCGTGGTGGAGAAGCTGAAGAGGCTGCACATTGTGCCGATGGCCATATCGTATGAGCTCGACCCATGCGACTTCCTGAAAGCTCAGGAGTTTCAGCTTAAGCGCGACATTGCAGGCTGGAAGAAGTCGGCACAGGACGATGTGGTGAGCATGCAGACCGGAATAACAGGCAACAAGGGCCGTGTGCATTACCATTGTGCGCCGTGCATCGACGAATGGCTCGACACGCTCGACCCCGAAATGCCCAAGACGGAGGTGTTTGACGTCATTGCGGCACACATCGACCACGAGATTCACCGCAACTACAGGCTCTATCCGCTCAACTATGTGGCGCTCGACACGCTCGACGGCGGCACGGCTCATGCCGACAAATATACAGACGAGGACAGGGCTGCCTTTGAGAAATATCTTGACGGACAGATGGCCAAAATAAATATTGAGAACAAGGACGAGGCATATCTGCGCGAGCGGATGCTCACGATGTATGCCAATCCGGCCAGGAACTTTATAAAGGCTTCAGAGTGAGAATAAGACGTTTTTTTATGCTGATGCCGCTCGTTGCACTGCTCATGGCGTGCAGCAGCGACAGCTATGACACGGGCGACGGCAGTCTGTCGTATATGGTGGCCGACTTTGTTGAGGCCGAGACCGACGCGTCGGCAAAGGTGGTGAGCATCGTAACCGACCGCGACGAGAGGCTCTGGCTTACGCGGAGCGTGAAGCTCGACTGGGCAGAAAAGCCCGACACGGCTTACCGTTCGCTTATATATTATAATAAGGTGAAGGACGGCAACGGGCAGTATGTGGCCGAGCCGGTGGGCGCGACGCAGGTGCTTACGCCTGCGGTTACGGCAACCGCCGACATAAAGGGAGGCATGAAGACCGACCCCGTGGTGTTCGAGAGTGCATGGAAAAGCCATAACGGCAAATACATCAACCTCGACCTGAGCGTGAAGACCGGCACCGTTAACGGCGAATACGGCCAGCAGACGGTGGGCATGGCATGCGACGGCATTGACACGCGCACCGACGGCACGCGCCTTGTGCGCCTCACGCTGTATCACGACCAGGCATTAGTGCCCGAATACTATTCGGCCAAGCTCTACATGAGCATCCCCGTGGAGTATATCCCCATAGAGCTGTCGGCAGGCGACGAGGTGCAGGTCAGCATTGCCACTTACGGCGGTCAGGTTGTCAAGACCTTTGGTTTTTAACCGGCGACAGTCATAGCTACGACATAAAGAAACATCTCAATAAACACGCTAAAGCGCCCACAGGCATGCAGCCGCTTGCCGGTATCAGCTGCCTGCGGCACGGCTTTTACGCCGGGCATATGGCATCAAGTTTTACGAAAGGCCACCTTTTGGATTCCGAAAGGTGGCCTTTTGCCGTCTAAAAGGTGCACTTTTGCAGACTGAAAGACGGTCTTTTGCAACACGTTGACAGTCAGGCCGTTGCGCACCCCGTTGCAAGGCGCATCACGGACGGATGCAAATTAATTCATGCCGGAATGAAAAAAAAGTTGGTTTTTCGTGTCACAAATGGCAACGTTCTGCGTACTGATAACAGAAGAAACATTAAAAATAAGATTATGATGAAGTTTAAGTTATATCTGTTTTCGGCAATATTGGCCGTAATGCCGTTCATTTCCGGCGGATGTTCCAACAAGAATGTGTCATACGAAGATGCCGGCACCGTGTGGTCAGGCCAGTTCTCAAACCATGATTCAAAGACCGTAAGAAAGACCCTGTCGCTGAAAAACTTCCACGGGATAAACGTTGTGAGCGCTGCCCAGGTGTACTATACGCAAGGCTCTGAATATAAGGTGGAGTTCGAAGGGCGCAGCTGCGACTTTAATAATCTGAGCTTCAAGGTGTCTGACGGAATACTTGTTGTTGGCTTCTCGAAGAAAAACAACTGGAAAGACATCGGCTCGCTCAACTGCAAACTTTATATCACGGCTCCGCGCATCGACCGCATAGCATGCAGCGGTTCATTCTCGTTCAGGGCAAAAACTCTGAAGACCGGCAGTCTGACCGTAAGCAACAGCGGCGCACTCAGGCTGTATATTAACCAGCTTAAAACCGGCTCGTGCCGCATGTCAAACAGCGGCGCGCTGACAAACAACGGAGTTATTGACGCCGGCTCGTTCGACTTGAGCAACAGCGGAGCCTACAACAGCAGCGCACAGATGAAGGTTTCAGGCGATATGAGCGTAAGCAACAACGGCTCTAACAGTATCAGTGGCGACATTGAGGCGCGCAATCTGTATTGGAGATGCTATGGCGCTGACAAGTGCGAAATTGGCATTAATGCCAAAAATGTTGATTTCTATATTGACGGTTCAGGGAAAATTAACGGAAAGTTCAAGGGCGACGTGATGAGCATAAAATGCAACGGCGCGGCAAAAGTTAATATGGATGTCGACTGCCTTAGCGTAACCGCCAGCGTAAACGGCACCGGAAACATAGCACTTTCGGGCACGGCCGACAAGATAGATATAGGCGGCAGCGGCATTTCGAGGATAGACACGAGCCGGCTGAACAACTTTGAATGACGTGTCGACTGGCTTGTCTGTCATTCCGGCAGATGCCGGTATGCGCAGCGTATAGCCTGCTCATGCGGCAGGAAAGACAGAAAAAGTTTGTTGTTTCATGTCACAAACGGCATAGTTTTGCGTACATATGTCAGAATAGAAACATTAAAAAACTGATTATTATGAAGTTTAAGTTATATTTGTTCTTGGCATTTATTGCCTCAATTCCGCTCATCGCCTGCGGCTGTTCAAACAAGAATATGGCAGTGGAAAATACCGGCATTAAGCTGCATGACAACTTTAAAGATTCTGATTCCGGAATTATAAAGAAGACCTTGCCGCTGAAAGACTTCCACGGAATAAACGTTGAAAGCTCTGTTGGTGTGTATTACACGCAAGGCTCTGAATATAAAGTGGTGTTTGAGGGAAGTGAGAATGCTTGGAAGGCACTTTGCTTCGACGTGCAGGAACAGACGCTTGTCGTGAAGTCTTCAAAGAAACCTCATGATGACGGGAATAAATCCGGTCTGTACAAGTTGTATGTCACGGCTCCTAATATCGACAGACTCAGTTGCTCCGGTTTCTTCTATTTTCATGCAAAAAGCATGAAGACAGGCAGCCTGACCGTAAACAACAAGGGGGCGCTGAATTTGGATATTGAGAATCTGAAGGCAGACTCATATAACATTGTTAATAAAGGCTTCATTACTAACAACGGCAGATTTGAAGTAGGCAAATTTGATGTGCAGAATTATGCGGCATATAGTTGCAGATCTGACCTGAAGGTTTTGGGCGACATGAACGTAAGCAACAAAGGTTCGGTTTATCTCTGCGGCAGTATAGAAGCAAATAAAATATTCTGGAATTGTCGTGGCGCTGACAATTGTGAACTTGCCATTAAGGCCAAGAATGTTGACTTCAACATCTCCGGATCAGGAGTAATTAACGGAAAATTCAAGGGTGACGGCATGAGCATAAAATGCAACGGCGCGGCAAAAGTTAATATGGATGTCGACTGCCTTAGCGTAACCGCCAGCGTAAACGGCAGCGGAAACATAGCGCTTTCGGGCACGGCTGACAAGATAGATATAGGCGGCAGCGGCATTTCGAGGATAGACACGAGCCGGCTTAACAACTTCGACTGACATGGCGACTGCACGTCCGGCAATGCCGGAAGATGCAATGTTTGAGCAAAAATAGTGTTTAGATGACAGCAGACGAATTCGAAAAAGAGGCTCTAAGCCTCAGACCAGCACTTACGGCAATGGCCGCGCGATGGCTCGGTGGCACCGACTGTACCGAAGACCTCGTGCAGGACGCCATGCTGAAGCTTTGGGCTATGTGTGCCGAGCTGCACAGTCCCATGGCTCCGCTGGCCCGTGTGCTGGTGCATAACCTCTGCATCGACTATCTGCGACGTCATCATTACACGCTGAGCATAGACACTACCGACGTGCCCGACCTCAGTAATGCCTCGGCCGACATCGAGCGGATAGAGCGCATGATGGCCATAGTGGGCATGCTGCCGCCTGCGCAGCAGATTATATTGCGCCTGCGCCATATCGACGGCATGTCGATGGCCGACATAGCAAGGCTTACGGGCGGAACCGAAGCAGCTGTGCGCAAGGCGCTGAGCAGGGCCCGAATGGCCGTGAAAGAGCAGTATTTGCATAATATGTAACGACTTTATACATAACTACGGATATGAACGAACGTAAGATAAAAGAGATAGAAAGGCTTATCGGAAAATTCTTCGACGGAGAGACGACGCTTAGGGAGGAGCAGCGGCTGTACGAGTTTTTTGCCCGCCGCAGCGTGCCCGCCCGTCTTCAAGGCTATCGCGAAGTGTTTGCCGGCTTTGCCTCTATGCAGGCCGGAGAGCCCCGCCGTCTGAAGTTGCGCCGCGTGCTTATGCGTGTGGCAGCCGCGGCGGCCGTGGTGCTTATAGTGGTGTCTGCCGTGGTGGCTTATGCCGGCTATCGTGAAGACAGGCATCTGGCAAGGCTCTACGGCGGCAGTTATGTCATAGAGAACGGCCACCGCATAGACGACCTCAGCGAGATAAAGGACGACATAGAGAAGGCTCTCGACGATGCCGGACGCATAGAGCGCCGCATCAGTTCGGCAAATGTTGCGGATAATGCGGAGCAGGAGGTGCTCAACAGCATTGACGACCCGTCAGAGCGCAGGCGCATAAGCGAGATGTTGAACGATTAAAAATAATGTAACCATGATACGCAGACTGATTCTAATATTGTTTTTTACCTTAGGCACGCTGCTTGCCGCCATGGCCCAGAACAGCATCGACAGGCAGGTGGAACGCTATTCGGCGATAGGGCAGAGCAGATTTACGTCGGCAGTGGAGCGCGATCCGCGCACACGCAGGGTGCAGAAGGTGGTTAAGGTGCTCGAGCTTTACGACAAGGGTGTAAAGGCCCTCATTGATGCGTTCAAGGCTGAATCGTCCAACGGCGACTTCACGGAAAAACGCGACAGCAAGGGCCTCACGATGATTCTTACCACAAGCCGTCCGCGTCAGAACCGTGTCTATATGCTTAAATGCGACTCGCCTTACAGCTTCGGTGCGCATGCCGGCAGTTACGGACACGCCAAGGTTACAATAATAATAAGGTATAAATAAAAAAACGCCCGTGGCCAATGGCTGCGGGCGAATATGTTTCTTTGGCCGCTGTCTTGCGGCAGGCATGCCGGCGTGGCATGCTTATTATGCTTTTGTTACAGTCTGATAAGTCTTACTCTCGACCAGAGATTCTGATTTCTTTATGACCGGCTCCGGGAGCTGTTTATGTCGTTGAGGCATCATATGGCCATGACATATCATGCTCTCGGAGCTGGTCTGGCGTTTGTCTTTCGGCGTCTTCTGCAGGAATCTCCATGCCGCCGCTTCACAAGTTTACTTTATTCTTTCGTTAATAAGAAACTGGTTAAACTGGTCGCGGTATCCGTTGAACACGTTGATGTCCACTTCACCGGTTATTCCGCTAACCCTTCCGTCGGGGCACAGCTGCCAGAACACCAGTCTCACTTCGGGCTTATATTCGCCGTAGCGCGCTATCCACACCATGTAGTCACGCATGAGGTCGGGCGCTTCGGGCAGATATTGGTTCACAAACTGCTGGCTGACATACAGTATGGGCTTCACCCCCGTGCGCTGTCTTACGATGTTTAGCCACGTGCGTATGCGGCTGAACATTGCTGCCGGACCGCCCATTGCCTTTACCTGCGACGGCGTTGGCTCTACGTCGAGCACCGGCGGGAAGTCGCCTTTGCTGAAGCGCGAGTGCTTCAGGAAGAAGTATGCCTGCTTCGATGCCTGCGAAGTGTGCGAGAAGAAGTGGTAGGCGCCGCAGTGTATGCCGTACTTCCGTGCCTGCTGATAGTCGGACAGATAGTATGGATTGCGCACGCTCGTGCCTTCGGTCGACTTTATGTATACGAACGACACGGGGTAGTCTACGGTTCCGCTCACTTTCTTTCGGCTTATTTTCCCAAGGTGTGTTATCCGCACTTTGTTCCAGTGAATGGGATATTTCTTGCGTCCCTTGCCGTGCTGGTAGCGCGATATGTCAATGCCGTAAATCCTTTCGGCCGTGTAGGTCAGGCGCTCGCCGCGGAATTTTCCTGCCTTCCATTCGCCTGTACGGGCTTTTCCGGCAGCGCTCATGGAGCATCCGAAGCCGCTGTAGAGGCCGTCTTTCCAGTTGCCGTTGTAGAAGCTGCCGTCCTTGCCGAAGTATATGCCGTGGCCTTCTTCCACCAGTTTGCCGTTAAACTCGCCGATGTAGATGCCTGCCGAGTCGTTTCTGATGCCTCTGACAAGCGAGTCGGCTCTCCACATACTCGTCACTGTGCGTCCCAGCGAGTCGGTGGTCTGGCCCAGTCCGTCGCGCTTTCCGTCTTTCCATTGTCCGCTGTAGACTATGCTGTCCTTAAATGTCAGCACGCCATAGCCGTTGTATTTGCCGCCCGAAAGTTCTCCGCGGTAGCAGTAGTCGCCGTTCTTCACGATGCCTGTGCCATCGGGAGTCTTTACCGAGCATGCCGACATGAGCAGCATTGCTGCGGTTGTAGCTATATAAATAAGTTTCTTCATGGCAGCAAGTTTTTAAGTGCTAGGCCGAAGTTTCCCGTGCCTGTTATTCTTCCGTTATAGCTTATGCCCATCATGCGGCCGTCCGACGTATATATGGCAGCCCCGTCTGGAGCCAGCATCGGCGGAATGTCGTGGCGGCTTTTGCCCGTTGCCTTGCCGCTGAATGTGGCCGCCTTTGCCCCATTGACGTCATAGCGGCTGAGCATGCAGCCGGGATATGATGCCACGATGATGCCTCTTTCTGCATCTGTCGCAGGCGTAAACCACTGGTGAAGATACGTCGGCGATACATTGTCGGGCGTTTGCTTGTCTGATGTCTGTATTATTCTGAATGGCTTTTCGCTTGCAGGAGTTATCGTGTTGCAGGCTATTCTTACGGTGTGTCCTGCCGTGTCTTTATGCAGCAGGGTGTATTTGCTCACCAGTCTTATGGCTACATTCTTGGCCGTTTGGGCTTTTCTGATGATTTCCAGGGCTTTTTCGGCCTGTTCTTTCTGCTGTTTCAGCCGTCCGTCAAGATAGGCCATCGTGTTGTATCCGTCGTCGTTTACGTTGTGGACGCTCAGATAGTATCTCAGTTCCTCGTCCTTTTTGCTTAGCGATTTTATAGCACTTTCAAGTCTTTCGGCCGTGTTCTTTATCACGTTTCCGATGTTCTTGTTTGCAGTTGCCAGTGTCTTGTAGGCCATGCTGTCAGGGTCGGTTGTCAGAATCATGCCGTGGCACGACGGCATGAAGGCATACTTGTTCACCCAGCAGCCGTTGATTATGCTCCGCTTGGTTACCGACGAGTCGGCCGAAAGCATGATGTTGTCAGACATACAGCTGTCTGTAAGCGCGTCGAACCATGCCACGGGCTTGCCCGAAACCGTGAGTTCGTAGTAAGACTTGTGCTCAATCAGCGCAGCCCCGCATTCCATCTTTTTTGTTGAGCGCGGCATTAATGACATGACGTATATAACAACTACAATCGCCACCGGCACTGCCGGCAGCGATTGTAAGATTATACGTGATGTTCGCTTTCTGTTAGTCGATTTCTTCATCAGCCTCGTAGCCTCCCATCTCGCGGATTGCATTCTTCAGCATTGTGTACTGCTTGAACAGGTCGTTTACGGCCTCTTCGCCCTTTGTATAGTCGTGCATAGGGCTCTTCAGGTAGAAGCTGAGGAAGCGCTGTATGCCGTAGCGTCCGGCTCTTGCTGCCAGGTCGCTGAGCAGACAGAGGTCGAGCAGCAGCGGAGCTGCAAGGATAGAGTCGCGGCAGAGGAAGTTTATCTTTATCTGCATCGGGTAGCCCATCCATCCGAAGATGTCGATGTTGTCCCATCCTTCCTTGTTGTCGTTGCGTGGAGGATAGTAGTTGATGCGCACCTTGTGGTAGATGTCGCCATACAGGTCAGGCTGTTTGTCGGCTTTGAGTATTGTTTCGAGTGTAGACAGCTTGCTCACCTCCTTTGTGCGGAAGTTCTCTGGCTCGTCGAGCACAAGACCGTCGCGGTTGCCGAGGATGTTGGTTGAGAACCAACCGCTCATTCCGAGGCAGCGTGTACCGATGATAGGAGCAAATCCGCTCTTAACCAGTGTCTGTCCTGTCTTGAAGTCCTTGCCGGCGATAGGCATCTTGGTCTTCTCGGCCATTTCCCACATTGCAGGTATGTCCACAGTTGTGTTAGGAGCACCCATTATGAAGGGAGCGCCCTCTGCGAGTGCGGCGTAGGCATAGCACATAGACGGTGCGATGTGCTCGCGGTCGTCTTCCTTCATTGCTTTTTCAAGAGCGGCGAGCGTGCCGTGTACCGGCTCATATACAGGTACGTAGATTTCGGTAGATGCAGCCCAGATAACAACGATTCTTGCGCAGCCGTTTTTCTCCTTGAACGAGCGTATGTCCTCGCGCAGCTGTTCAACCATTTCCCAGCGTGTGGCAGCGTCTTTCACGTTGTCGCCGTCGAGTCTTTTGGCATAGTTCTTGTCGAAGGCAGCCTTCATCGGAACTATCTGCTCAAGCTCTTCACGCACGGGGTTGATGTCTTTCTCCTTGAGCACTTCGGCATACATTGCTGCCTGATATGCGTTTTGGGGATAAACGTCCCATGTACCGAATACGATGTCGTTGAGGTTAGTAAGCGGAACGATGTCTCCGTATGCGAGATATTTCTTGTTTTCGCCTTTTCCGACGCGTATTTTGTCATACTGTGTCATTGAGCCTACAGGCTTTGCAAGTCCTTTGCGGGCCATCAAAACACCGGTCATGAATGTTGTGGAAACGGCTCCACAACCGACCACTAAAATACCCAGTTTACCTTCTGCAGGTTTTACGTTTGCCATTTCTGTTTCTTTTTAAAAATTTTTATTATTGTTTTTTATAATCAGTTCCTTTCGTTTGAATTGTGCAAATGTAATAAAAACTTTTTATGATTTATTGGTTTTTATATATTTTTGTATACTTTTCGTTGATTTTGCCTTATTATGCCGTAAAAAAGGTATATGCGGTTTGGTTTTTCTTTTGTAATTTTGTGGCGGCATTGAACAATGCTTACAAAAGGCTTTGCCGTTTATGGCATGCCTTTCTTGGGGCACTGGCTGTTTGTGCTGCCATGCAGGCGGAGTCGGTGCCATGCCGCAAGGGGTGTCAGTGGTCCTTTTCGGGCGTCTGGCAATGGAGCCCCTGCATAGTTTACACCTTATTATATTATATGTTATGGCTAAATTTAATTTTGACGAGATAGTCGACCGAAGGGGGAGCGACTGTGTTAAATGGGACGAGACTGATGTCGACGGCATGCTGCCGATGTGGGTGGCGGATATGGACTTCCGCACGGCTCCTGCCATAATCGAGGCGCTGCAGCGCCGTGCCGCGCACGGTGTGTTCGGTTATGAGCACGTGCCTCAATCTTATTATGCGGCCGTAGTTGGCTGGTTTGCCCGCCGCCATGGCTGGACTTTCCGTCCCGAATGGATAATTTACACTACGGGAGTGGTGCCGGCAGTGTCGGCTGTCATCAAGGCCGTTACCGTGCCGGGCGACAAAGTGCTGGTTCAGACGCCCGTCTACAACTGCTTCTTCTCATCTATCCGTAATAACGGATGCATAATAGAGGAGAACAAGCTGGTTTATTCCAACGGAACGTATTCTGTTGATTTTGAAGACTTTGAGCGCCGCGTGGCTGATCCTTCGGTAAAGGCTTTCTTGCTTTGCAACCCTCATAATCCGGCAGGAAGAGTGTGGACGCCCGACGAACTGCGCCGCATGGGCGAAATATGTCTGCGCCACGGAGTGTTCGTTATTGCCGACGAGATACATTGCGACATAGTGATGCCGGGTTATAAGTATACGCCTTTTGCATCGCTGTCTGACGAGTTTCTTGCAAATTCGGCCACATGTACGGCCCCGACCAAGACGTTTAACATTGCCGGACTGCAGATAGCCAACATCATAGCCGCCGATGACACAGTCCGTAAGAAGATCGACCGCGCAATAAATATCAACGAGGTGTGCGATGTCGGTCCATTTGGCGTGGTGGCTCTTCAGGCTGCATATAATGAGAGCGAAGGCTGGCTCGATGAGCTTTTGCCGTATATCAAGTCTAATTATGATTACCTTTGCGACTTCTTTGCTGCTCATATGCCTATGCTTAAGGTGCTTCGTCTTGAGGGCACTTATCTCGTTTGGGTAGACTGCACGGCGCTTGGCCGCACGTCTTCAGACATTATCAGCGAACTGAAGGACGGCGAAAAGCTGTGGCTTAACGGCGGAGATATTTATGGAGAAACCGACCGGCCGTTTGTCCGCATAAACATAGCTTGCCCGAGAGCAACGCTTGTTGACGGACTTAACCGCCTGTTACATTATGTAGAGCGCATCGTTAAATGATGCGCTTTTTTTGTTTGTGTTCATGGTCTTTTGGCGTTTCATTTTCCTGTTTGCGTAAGTTTCAGAAAGGGCAACTTTTCTTTCCTTTTTCAAAAGGTATGCTTTTGCGTTCCGTTTTGTATCCTTTTAGCGTGTAAAAGGTATGCTTTTGTCCTCTAAAAGATGCCCTTTTGCAGACGGCTGGATGATATATATGTTTTGTGTTGGGCGTATAGCCGGCTTTAAACGCCTATAACGTCCATTCTGTCAGCGTTTTATGGCGTTGCTGACTGCCAGTATGGCTTGCCGCACAGCCTTGCATTTATCCTGCCGTTCCCGAATACCGTTGCTTCATGACAGGCCTCCCCGTAGCTTCGGCTGTCGTAACCGGCAGCCGGCCGGCAGTTTTCTTCCTTTGGAATTCAAACACCTTTAAATTCTGCCATCGGTCTTTAAAATTTGCCATTAGCGTATAATTTTCATCCATCTTTGCCGGTATTATTTCCCGTTCCTGCGTCACAAGTCTGCCTATTTCTTTTGTAAAATATAATAATGTGAATGGCGTAAGAATCACACTTAATATGTAAACGACTGTTAAAATCGGTCTAAAATTAAAACTTTTTTCAGAAAACATTTGGCAGTTTGGCCAAAACCCCGTACTTTTGCATCCGCTTTTGAGAGCTGACGCTCCCTGGGCACTGAAGAAAGAGATCTTTGAGATACTGAAATATACAGAGACAAGAGTAGTACAAGAAACATCCTGCGGACATGTTCTGCAGGGAGGGTAAAGAATGAAAACCGTTCAATTTCTGCCGTGATATATATAATATGTATATGCGGTCAAATACTACCGGATGGCGTTCTGAGCGACAGACTAACTGACAGGGCCTTCGGGCTTCGTGTCACATTATAAAAATATTTTACAGTGGAGAGTTTGATCCTGGCTCAGGATGAACGCTAGCTACAGGCTTA